>Ga0316604_10000866_pt1 | contig 31494 bp, 30 predicted proteins | sample OWC_soil_day20_C_FD_207650 | JGI IMG/M metagenome (GOLD analysis project Ga0316604, IMG submission 207650) | Wetland soil microbial communities from Old Woman Creek delta, Ohio, United States - OWC_soil_day20_CT | ecosystem: Environmental > Terrestrial > Soil > Wetlands | place: USA: Ohio... | reverse complement strand
GGAATCGTCGAAAACATTGATACGGACCTAAAGCGCCAGAAAGCTATTGAACAAAGAAATGCCTGGCGAAGTGAATTGAAGAAAAAAGCGAACGTCCAGCTCGGCAAATAGTCAGCTGGGCATTCGCGTGTGATAAAGAACTTGTGGGGAGGGAGCGGGTAGATGACTCCAGAGCAGAGGACGGCGGTATCGACTTGGCTGTATGGGTTGAATCGGGTGGAGTGGGCCATCGAAAATCTTGATAGAGATATCGAGTTGATCGAACACCAGCTTTCAAAGGGGCGAGTGAAGGCAACTCAATACGACAGGGTGTATTGTTCTAATTCAAACATCAGTTACCCAACAGAGCTAGGCGCTTTGGCGGAAGAAGGCTATAGCGGGTCGCAGGAGCGACTGGACTATTTATTGATTTTGCGTGCAGAGTACAATCGCGACGTAACAGACTATGAGGCGACACTTGAAAGAATGGTTGCTGATGAGCGGTGGGGGCAACTGGGCAAAGATATTATTTATGCGAAGTTCAGGAAAAAGACGGTGCCGGATGAGAAAATATATGGGGAACTGTTTTGCACTCCGGCCACGTTTTATAGGACGTTGAATAATGCGTTGATGTTCTTGGTTGATGTTTTGCCATCGCGATTCCATAAAAAAATGATAGTTTCGTGAGAGTAAAAACCGCAAAAAGTGTGTTATTATAAAACCGTGGAATTTTTCAAACAGGCCGCTTCGAAATCGAGGCGGCTTTTCTTATGCTTGGACATGTCCCGGGTGATATAATGGGGCCGGAGGAGGTGGGTACGTGGAAAATTATACTAGCCAATATGCACAAAGTGCAGAACTTGATTATTTAAGAAGCTTGCAATCAAACTTTAACCATATGACACTTGGAGATGTCGGAGACATAATAAATTACAGAAAAGATCAATTAAAATTATCCGATAAGTCGATAGATGCAATCCTCAATTCGCTTAGTCAATCTACGCCAATGGTGTTCATGGAGAATTTTTATAAGGAAGATTTGATAGATCCAATATTGGAATTGCTACCTGCTGAGGTTAAAGTGAGGTTGGAAAATGTTGTTGTAGGGTTTCTTCCAACATACAGGATTAATGCGAGTGCGATAAAATGTCCAAATGGAAAGCCCTTGGTTATCCTACATACTCAATTATTAGCAGCTATATCCCACTATAACGAAGCGCAATACATATCAGGAACTCTGATGAGCTCATCGGATGAAAAACTGCAAATTGAAGGGGAACGCTTATTAATCGAATCATATCAAGAAATAGTAAAGTGTTTTAGATATCATGCTTATGCGCCCAAAATGTCCATTCTTCCCAATACCTTAGATAAAATTGAGCATCGTGTGGTACTTGACAAAACACTTCTACACGAGTTGTTTATAATACTGCACGAATTTGCCCATATTTATTTAGGGCATCTTGATAGAAATTTTCTCAATAAAGAATATTGTTTTGGGCAAATATCCAACATTCAAGAGTATGTTCGAACCCAACAAATGGAATTGGACGCTGATTTACAAGCAGCTAACTGGATGATAGAGGTTAGTAAAAATCCTAATATTATTGCGTATCCAATGCTGACGATGCTCAAGTTAGCCCCGTATATTGCTTTTGAATGCTTTATGATGATGCATTTTTTAGAGATAAATGCTAATAGGAATAGGTTTGAAATAGGTTCAGGCATAGAACGTGCTATTGACCGCGAAGAAGCAACGAGAAGAATAATTCAAACCGTTTTAGAGCTGGAAGAACTGGAAAAAGGCACTGTCAGTAATATTGAGCTTTTTTCACACCCTAAAGCGCTGATTAGACTTATGAATGTTATTCTCAACTTATCCGGAAAATTTGACAAAGATATAAATAACTTTCTCTTTGAGATGATTTATAATGCTGTTTATTTCGAAAGTTTCGCAATTGGTGATGGGCTGGAGCCGTGAAATTGACGCTAAAAACCGACTAATCTACTGTATCTCTGCCGACACGATAGAAATTGCCATTTGCGGCGGGCACTACGGAGATAAATAGACCTTTGATAAGTGACATAAGCATTCAAACCGCCCCTCTTGGGTGGTTTTTTCATGCCCAAAACGAAGGAGGAAAGGCATTGAGCGATAACACCAACAACATCCCAATCCACTGCGCCCACGACGAACTAGCCGACATAACAACTCTGGTGCCGAACCCGCGAAACCCGAACCGGCACCCGGATAAACAAATAGAACTTCTGGCCAAGATAATCAAAAACCAGGGCTGGCGTGCACCGATTACGGTAAGCACCCGCTCTGGTTTTATCGTTCGTGGCCATGGCCGCCTGCTGGCTGCCCAGAAGTTAGGGTTGGCAGCAGTGCCGGTCGATCGTCAGGACTATGCGTCTGAGGCCGAAGAATGGGCCGACTTGATTGCCGACAATCGGATCGCCGAGCTCAGTGAGATTGACGACGAAGCGGTGAGTCAGCTGCTGGCGGAGTTTGATAGTGACTTTGATCGCGAATTGACCGGATTTGTGGACAAAGACATCGATAAGCTGCTGGCTCAGTTTGAAGACAAGACTGCTATCGATGATGAATTCGATGTTGACCAGGCTGTTGCCGATATTCAGGAACCGGTCACAAAGCCGGGTGATATTATCCAACTGGGGCGGCACCGGCTGATTTGCGGTGACAGCACAGACCCGGCAGTGATGGGGAAGTTGATGGATGGTCGCATGGCGGACGCCGTGTTTACGGATCCACCATATAACGTCGACTACACCGGTGGGACAGAAGAAGCGCTGAAGATTGCCAATGACAATATGTCAGGCGCAGACTTCCGCGCTTTTCTACTTGCGGCATTCACCGCGGCTGCGGCCGTCACCAAAGACGGTGGCGCCATTTATGTTTGCCATGCGGATACGGAAGGAATCAACTTCCGGACAGCATTGATCGAAGCAGGCTTTCTTTTGAAGCAATGCATTATCTGGGCGAAGCAACACTTCGTCATGGGACGCCAGGACTACCAATGGCAGCATGAGCCGATTCTGTATGGCTGGAAAGAGGGCGCGGCGCACTCGTGGTATGGGGATCGTAAGCAGACGACGGTATGGAATGTTGACCGACCAGTGGCGAGCCTAGATCACCCGACGATGAAACCGGTGGCGTTGGTGGCGATGGCGATTGGCAACAGCACACAAAAAGACGATCTGGTTCTGGATCCGTTCTGTGGATCAGGAACGACCGTCATTGCAGCTGAGCAACTGGGGCGGGTGTGTTATGCAGTGGAGCTGGATCCGAAGTATTGCGATGTGATTGTCAGGCGGTGGGAGGAGGCGACGGGGGCGAGAGTGACATTCAATTAGCGTAGCACTTTGTGGGAGAAGGCAACTACAAAGTAGGACATGAGCGCCACACCGATAAACGCTTGAATGGCTGAAGCTATAGCCACGTCTGGATTTGATGCAGCGATATCGCCATAACCAACAGTGAAGGATGTAATAGCACTAAAATAAAATAACCCAATCCAGTACGCAAAATTTTCAATACCAATTCCGCAAAATGGCAAAAGCTGAAATATCCAAGCGGGGATAATTTTAGACTCGGTTAACTTGGACATATGAAGTTTTAGTTGAAGTTCGGGGCTGAGTTCAAGCCCCAGGTATGCATAAAGAAAGCAAAATAGAACGATGATAATAATCAAAGAGAAAAAAATTCTTATTGGGCTTGTTCCATAAACACCTAGCATGTCTTTAAAAAGCCAACGTAACAAGGTGGTAATTTTATACCATGTTTTTCTATATCTGCTGCTTATTCCTTCTCCGTGCCATTTGGACCAAGCTTCTTCCCGGCGATACGCGACATAAGCTGCATCTTCATCATCGTACTGCCCCAGACTTCTGAAGTTTTCTTTGAGCATTCGGAATTGAGTTGCCCGGTTCCAGTGATAGCCCTTTATTTTATCGTTACTATAGTTTTGAATTGCCTTTTTTACATTGGACTTTTGCCACTCAATGTAGATGTGTCCAAAATTATCAGTATCTTTTAGTAAAAGTATATTGAGTTTTACTTCGCGCATATCCAATGCCTTTTCAAAGGTACAGTAATCAAAATATAATAAATTGCATTGTGCTCCTATCAAATAGATTGGATAATTAAATGTGATATATTGAAATAATACCAACTTTTTAAATATAGTTAATTCGAAGGATATCGAATCACCAAACCTAGTCGCTGCAAAAATTACTGTATCGCTAAATATAGAAAAGTCGAAGAATGCTTGCTTTTTGAATGCAGCAAATTTAAAGTTTGCCGTTATGCTGAAGGTCGAGTCACCAAAGCTTGCCACACTGAACGTAGCAGATTCAAAGTTTGCCGCACTGAATGTAGCATATTTAAAGTTTGCCCGCTGTCTGAATGTAGCAAATTTAAAGTTTGCCAGCTTTCTGAATGTAGCAAATTTAAAGTTTGCCAGCTTTCTGAATGTAGCAAATTTAAAGTTTGCCATTTTGTTGAAGGATGCGGATTCAAAGTTTGCCTCACTGAACGTAGCAAATTCAAAGTTTGCCAGCTTTCTGAACGTAGCAGAGTTAAAGTTTGCCAGCTTTCTGAATGTAGCAAATTTAAAGTTTGCCATTTTGTTGAAGGATGCGGATTCAAAGTTTGCCTCACTGAACGTAGCATATTCAAAGAATGCCAGCTTTCTGAACGTAGCAGAGTTAAAGAATGCCAGCTTTCTGAACGTAGCAGAGTTAAAGAATGCCAGCTTTCTGAACGTAGCAGAGTTAAAGTTTGCCAGCTTTCTGAACGTAGCAGATTCAAAGTTTGCCTCACTGAATGTAGCAGATTTAAAGTTTGCCAGCTGTCTGAATGTAGCAGATTTAAAGTTTGCCAGCTTTCTGAATGTAGCAGATTCAAAGTCTGTACCACTGCAAAAGGAAGCCTGGTGAAAGTTTGATTCCTCTTTAAAAATAGTATGATTAAAGATGGTATTAATAAAACAAGAAGAGGGTTGATCGACGCTAAATTTAGCATAACTAAAGTCTACCTGTTTGTTGAATGAAATGGATCCAAAATATGATCCATCGTAGAAAGTAACATTGCTAAAGTTTACCTCGGCGCGGAATGTTGCACCTCCAAAGATTGCAATATCGCAGAATGTAGCACCTTCAAAGATTGCAATATCGCTGAATATAGCATCTTGAAATGTTATATAGGTATCGAAAAAAGCATTTTGTGCAGAAAAAGTTTTAATAATACAATCGCTTAAATCCAAATCATCCACAAAGCACCAATCAAGTGAGATATCTTTGTTAGCTTCTACCAATTGCAGAACTTCAGATGCTTCAAATAGACCATATTCTTCAGTTTTGATTTTTTTACCATCATCATCCAGAAAAGTCACAATGGCAGTTTGTTCACGATGAATGATTGTCCCGTCTGGCAGTTTTTTGTCAAAGGGTTTATTTTTATCATGTTCCACTTTATAGTTCATGCTGCAATCCTCCTGAACGTCATTCCTAATTCTTCAACGGCAAGATTAAAATTCCTTTAAATGGTAACGATGACTCGAAATTTTATATAACCAAAGAAAGGCGACGGATGCAGCAAACATCCATCGCCTTCTTCTTTCCGGGCACCCCCGGCGGCGAGATAGTAGAACAGGCCGTGGCCACGGTTTGAGTAAGACTACTAGCTCAATACTATTTTAACCAACAATGGGGGTGTCGACAATAGAAAAAGCGAACAAATGTTCGAAAGAATTGTTGAAACAAATTGTATTGCAACATGAAGCCGTGATTGCCGAGGGCATCAATGAGTCCAAGGCTCAGTACCGCAAGATTGTCAAAGCGGGTATTTCCCAATGGGTAAAAGACTTTCAGAAAGGCACGGTCGAGGTCAAGACCGTAGATGATCTGAAGAAACTGATTGAACTTGATATTGCCTTACAAAAAGATGACTTGTAGCGGAGGTGGGTGATATGTGATATGGCGAGACCGCGAGAAGAAAAACGAGATGCGGCGTTCAACCTTTGGGCCGACAGCGGCGGCAGCGCAAAACTTAAAGACATTGCCACTCAACTTGGGGTACCGGATTCACGCATTCGTAAGTGGAAAACGGTCGACAAGTGGGAAGAAAAAATAAAGGAGCGCTCCCATTCAAATAAGGGAGCGCTCCAAAACTCCAAAGGGAGCGCTCCAAAACAAAACGCTCCAAAACAAAGCGGTAAGATTGGCAACAAGAACGCCGTCGGACATGGAGCTCCCAAAGGCAACAAAAATGCAGTCGGCAATAAAGGCGGTTCAGGGGGACCACCGGGGAACAAGAAAGCAGTTGTTACGGGCGCATATGAAACCATCTGGATGGACTGTCTCAGCGGTGAAGAGCGGACGCTATGCTCTCAGATCAACACTGATAAGTTGGCGCAGGTGGAGGAAGAGATCCAGCTGATCACCATCAGGGAACGCCGGATGATGAAGCGTATTCAGGATGTAATGGAAGGCCTGAGCGAGAAGCAGCGCAAAGTGTTCCAGGAGCGGTTGATGACAAAAGAACCTGTGATGGTCAAAGATCCTTTTAGTGATAAAAGCCAAACCGTACTTGTTTCTACGCCGAAAATGGTTGTGACCTCGATCGAGGAAACGGAACGCCGACAAATCGATGACATTTTGCGTATAGAAGAAGCTCTAACCCGTATTCAGGACAAAAAGTCGCGGCTCTTGGCGCTGAAACACACCTTGGAAGTAGCCGCCAAGGAAGGGGCGAACTCCGGCGCGGAAGATCATGCCAAACGAGTGCAGGAAGCGTGGGATAATCGATGATAACTGTCGAACCGATTCTTCTGCAGCCAAGAGCGATTCTGTATTATGCAGATCATATTTTGGAATACGTCAAAGAGGTTATAGGTGCCACGCCTGACGATAACCAGGCGCCAATATTAGAGAGTTGCATGGGTAAGGCGCTTACCTCGGTTCGTAGCGGTCATGGCATTGGCAAAAGCGCCCTTGAATCCTGGTGCGTGAAATGGTTCATGTACTCCCGACCGTTCCCCAAAGTACCCTGTACGGCACCCACCCAGCACCAACTGCACGATATTCTTTGGGCCGAACTGAACAAATGGAATCGGCAATCAGCTGACGGCATGCTGTTTCAGTGGACAGATGAACGCTTCTACCACAAGGCGCATCGTGAGGAATGGTTTGCAGTTCCCCGAACTGCCACGCAGCCGGACGCCCTGCAAGGGTTCCATGCGGACCATGTTTTATATATCTTGGATGAAGCCAGCGGCATAAGAGACGTCGTATTTGAGCCGGTACTAGGCGCACTATCAACCAAAGATGCAAAGCTGTTGGCTTGCGGTAACCCGACGCAACTCACCGGTTGGTTTTTTGACAGCCACAACAGTAAACGCGATGTATACAGCACGTTTCATGTCGATGGACGAAACAGCAGCCGGGTGGATGCTGCTTTTGTAAAGATGATCATCGACATGTACGGCCTGGACAGTGACGTGTTCCGGGTTCGTGTTGCCGGCGAGTTCCCCAATGCCTTACCGGATAGCTTTATTGCGGCTGTATGGGCGCGGCGTGCAAGTGAGGGAGCTTATGTAGTCATCACTCCAAGCATCATTGACATAGGAATTGACGTTGCCCGATTCGGTGATGATCAAAGCGTATTGTGTCCTGTCTTCGATAGACGGCAGCAGCAAGAGCCCGAAATATATAACCACAATGACACGATGGAGATAACCGGGCGCGCAGTGCAAATGGTTGATCGATATACCGCGGAGTATTCAGTGCGTGTGCCTCAATCAGTGCGCGTTGACTGTGACGGCCTGGGCGTTGGCGTCTATGATCGCCTGGCTGAGATCAAGCGAGGGCGTAAAGACTGGGATCATGTGACGCTGCACGAATGTCATTTTGGCGGCGCTGGCGGCAAGGTCGATGCAAAAGACCCGGTGCGCATGTCCAACAACACCGGCCTGATGTGGGGCGCGGTGCGGGAGGGGTTGCGTAATGAAACGCTGCAGCTGTTCCCCAACGAGCGGCAAATCGTGGAGCTTTCCAACCGCAAATACCGGCTAAACTCTGACGGTGAAATTGAGCTGGAGAAAAAAGAAGAAATGAAAAAGCGGCTCAATCGTTCTCCGGATATGGCGGACGCGCTGGGCCTTGCCATGTGGAGGCCCCCGGAAACTTTCTTCACTTTGCAGATATAGGAGGAACGCTTTGAACATTATAGATACACTGATACAGCCCGATTATGCGTTTTTATTTGATGCGTATAATGCAACCGGCGGCTTTAAAGATGGTAGATACATAGTCAAACGGCCCAGGGAGACAATGGCAAACTATGAGGTTCGCCAAAAGCTCAGCTACTATCTCAACTATGTGAAGCCGGTGGTAGATAGTCACGTTAACCCGATTTTTCGTACAGAAGCCGTGCGGGACTGGGATGGCCGAAAAGAAGAGACAGATAAGCTCTTTTCGTTGTTCTTTAACAATATCGACACAGTAGGCACAACGCTGCCCAAGTTCATGAAAAGCACGGCAGCGGAGGCGAAGCTTTACGGAAGCGCCCTTGTTGTAGTAGATAACGTAAAGGATCAGCCGACAACAATGGCCGATGCGATAGCGGCGCGGGCTTGTCCTTATGCCTATGTGGTACTCCCGCAGGACGTGACGGATTTTAAAGTAAACAAAGCCGGTGTGCTAACGGAAATCACTTACAGCGTGGCCGGTGACGGCTCGGGCAGCGGCGGAGATCAAAAAGAAGTCTGGACATGGACGGCTACCACCTGGAAATGCAGCGCGGCGGGAGAAACCGGGAATAAAGAAGGGACGCATAATCTAAAGCGCGTGCCGGTTATTCCGCTACTAGGGGCTAAAGCAAAACCCGGGAAGATTAAGCCTCTCTCGGAATTTTGGGGCATAGCAAAGACAAACGCCCGGATATTCAATTTGTGTAGCGAGATCGACGAGCTAATCACCAAGCAAGCCTTTTCAATCTTTACTTACCCCATGGGGGCAAATTCAAGCAAAGAAACCATTAAAGAAATGTTGGTAGGAACGGAAAATGTTGTAGGCTATGACGGAACCTGCAGCAATGCGCCAGGTTTTGCTACTCCGGACGCTATGCCGCTTGAACAGCTGCAGAGCTATCTGGACAGGTTGATCGGCGAAATATACCGAATGGCGCAGCAGTCCCACGTGACCGGCGTAGAGACAAAGGCTTCCGGCAAGGCGAAACAGTGGGATTTTGAAAGCTCAAATCAAACCTTGTCCGATTTCGCGCACAATATTGAATCAACGGAAAAAGCTATTGTAGAGCTTTATGAGCTTTGGGCCAGCGCTAAAGTAGGGTATATAAGCGAATACCCCAACGACTTTGGGATTATCGACATTGCCGCCGCTTTGGATGAAGTGACAAAAGCGCTCGATCTGAAAATCGGGGGCCGGTTCAATCTCGAAGTCAAGAAAAAAGCGGTGAAAGTTTTCCTGAACACGATTAAGGAAAAAGACTTCGATTTGGTAATTGCCGACCTTGAAAAAACGGCTCAGAACGAAGCCTATAGCCAGGATAATGACCCAATGTCTGCTATTGTGACCTTGTTGGAAGCTGTAGCGGCTGAAAAGGTATCACCGGAAGCGGCGGCGCAGCTTATGCAGTCTTTCTACGGTATGACGGAAGACGCGGCTAAGAAGCTATTAGAAGCGCAATCCACCATTATCGGCGTAGCTGCAGAAAAACAGTTGGCTGCGGATCAGGCGGCAGCAGAGGCGGCTGCCCAGGCAAAAGAGGTGCAAAATGATAAAACGATACCGAAAGATGAAAAAGCGCCTGCTAATGTGGGCGCTTAAAATTATTGTCAACAGCGCCGTGCAAAAGGGCTTGCCCGTTGCGCCACTGGATGAACAGCTTAAATGAGTAGCAGCAGGGAAGAAGAGCTTCTTTTGCTTCTGGCCATGTTTCAGCGGAAATATAAGACATTGGCCGGGCCTGCGGTAGCGTTGATTCAAAAGTATGTTGCGCAGGGATTCAGTGCAGAGAAAGCGATAAACAAAGGCCTCTCTGAATCTGGATTATTGCCAAAATATGAAGAAGCTTTGGTTGAAAGCGCTATCACTGCAGCGGCTCTTGGCTATGGTGTATCATCCAGAGAGAAATATTCGGCCACGTCCCTGCAAGAATCTATACAACTGGACGCCTGGGCTCCCGATGGGATGAACCTATCCCAAAGGCTCCATGTTCGCCGGGCTGACATAAGGCAAGCGATTACAGATGTATTGCAGGCGTCCATGCGGCAGGGTGATGCGTGGATTAAGGCCGCGCGGGGTATTTATGACGGCTACGGGTACGGGAAGATCACGGACCCGTCAGAGCTACCCCAATACCTTACCGATTTGGTTAAGCAGGCTAAAAAAGTGCTTTCCGGTGACAAAGCGGCCTTTGCAAAATATGAAACAGTAATAAGGGCTGCTGAAAAGCAAATAGGAAATCTTTCTGGCAGCGGCGCACCTACCGGCAACATGAAACAGGCCTTTAAAAATGTGTTTGATGCAACCAAAGACCTTAATGCGCGGGCAATAGACAAGGCGGTGATGGTAGCCGTGGAAGAAAAAGCCCGCTACATTGCAGATCGTATTGCACGAACAGAAATGGCGCGGGCGTGGGGAGATGGATTTTTTGCCAAGTATCAGAACGATGCCAATGTCATTGCGTATAGGTGGAAGCTTAATTCTCGTCATCCTGTTTTTGATATTTGCGACGTAAACGCCAGTGTTGACGCCTACGGGTTGGGGAAAGGCGTATACCCAAAGACGAGCTTTCCCAAGTTCCCTGCTCACCCGCACTGCATGTGTCTGATTGTTCCGGTGTATGCTTCCGAGTTGGAAGGAAAAAAGAAAACCAGGTTTAAGCCGGAGGCCGTTACTGAATATATTGCAGGGCTTGACGCTGATCAGCAGCAGCTGCTACTGGGGGTCGAAGGAGTGAAGCAAGGTGCAGATAGCTGGTCAGCGTATCTTCGAAACTGGCAAGGGCATGAAAACCCGTTAAGCCGGTTTAAAGGGGAAGACTTCGGAGGGGGAAGCGCCTCGTCTGGTAAGGATTCTTTTGATACTTCAGCGGCGAAGATTCCTATCGAAAAATTAGAGAGCTATGTACTTGATAAAGGGCATGCTAAAGGCGTAAACAAAGCAATTGCATTTGAAAGAGCACTCGGATATACTAAAGAAAAAGCCGAGATTTTACAGCAAGCGATTTTGCAAGAACTTCCAAAAAGTAAAATTGAATATCGTGGGGAAAACGATTTTGGAAGTTTGTACTTTGCAGACATGGTTTTAACAGGACCAAACGGGAAGACCGCCAATGTTAGGACTTCGTGGATAGTAGAAAAAGGAAAGACAAGGTTAACGAGTGCCTATGTTAAGAAAGGGGGTCAAAAACAATGATTATTTCAGAACTTGATGTGGTTAAGCTGAAAGATGGAAGAGAAGGAACTGTTTTGGAAGTTTTTGACCATTCCAAAACTTTCATGATCGAAATTGCTAATGAAGATGGCGAAATGCTTGATGATCCAGTTGTAAAGGAAGACGAGGTTAAAGAAGTAATTTGGCATTGCCCAAAAAACTGAATTTAGCCCGATAAGCGATATCCTGAACTAACCGCCTTGCGCAGGGCGGTTTTCTTATGTCCATTTTTAAGGGGGTGAGAGTCTATGCGCTGCCACGAGTTTAGACGCCCAAAAACTGAAGGGAGGTGATCCAGATGCGCAAGCGTCTGCAATAGTCCATGGCGCCGAGAGGCGCTTTTCTTATGCTCAAAAATAGGAGGAATGTGTATGAGTCTGGAACAACTGCTGGCAGCACTGGCAAAAGCGCCGAACGGTGCTGAGTTAGTGACTGCACTAAATGCAATCATGGCTGCCGAGGATACCAAAACTACGGAAGCACTGACCAAACAGCGAACAGCCGCTAAAGAAGCTAAAGACGCCAAGGCACAAGCTGAAACACTGGCAAAACAGCTTTCTTTGGTTCGTGACAAGCTAGGCATTGAGGAAGACGGCGACATATCGGAAGCCTTGGACGGTTTGAGCAAAACCAAAGGCAAAACAGACGGTGAAACGTCTGCCCTTCAAAAGCGCCTGGACAGACTGGAAAAAGAACGGCAAACGGAAAAAACCGAGTATGAAACAAAGTTGGCTGCTTCTATTACCAAACAGCAAACCACAGCCAAACGAGAAGCCTTGCTGAAAGCTCTTACCGAGCATAAAGCAGCGAGGCCTGAGGATCTGATTGATCTGCTTCTGAGTAAGGTGGAAGTCGGCGACGACGACAGCCTGAGTTTCGAAGGCGGCAAAAAGGTTTCTGATGGGGTGAAAACCTGGCTTGGGGAGCGCCCGGAATTTGTCAAAAACGTACAGGCTCCCGGCGCTGGCTCAAAATCTGCTGACGGCACGATCTTGACCGGCCAAACAGATGCAAGCGGTAAAGCTCTTTCATTGGGCGCTTCTTTGGCAGCCCCGGTTGCCGCCACAGGTAAAGCCGCCCTTACTGGACAGGCGCACTTCTTCGGCGAAAACGGCTGAAGGTTGCCATATTAAAAAATAGCAAGGAGGAAAAAGACAAATGGAATTTACCCGTACATCGTACCTTAATCACGTTGAAATCTTGGCTATTGCTGAACCGTATGTAGCTGTTCCGGTAATGCTGGACAGCACAGATGCAGTAATTGCCGCATTAGTGGCAGACGCGGCAGGCCGCAAAATTCTTCCGGCAGGAACACCGCTGGGCGGGGCGTTCAAAACCGACATCACGGCAAAAGCTACGGTGCAAAACGATGCTGACGCGGTAGCGGTTCTGCTCCACGATACTGATGTGACAGCAGGCGACACTCCCGGCGCAGCTGTTATCTGGGGTTTTGTCAGCAAAACCAAAATCACGGCGAACGGAACCGCTTTGGCCGCTACTGCGGTAACTGCATTGCAGGCCGCTGGCGTTCAAGTTCTGTACTAACAGGCAAAATAAAGTAAGTAGGAGGTACTATCTGAATGTTATTGCAAGAAGTCTTTACTGCGCAGGAAATCGGGGCTTACTGGAACACGCTGGCTGAAACAGGCGGCGACTCTGACCCGTTTTTAGGTGCAGCCCTTTTCCCGGCACGGCAAAAAATGGGCCTTGAATTGAAATGGCTTGTCGGCGCTTCCGGCCTGCCTATTTCGTTGGCGCCGTCCAAGTTTGACACGAAAGCAAGTCTGCGGGATCGGATCGGCATTGAAGAAGTCAAAACCCAAATGCCGTTCTTCCGTGAAGGCATGCTGATTAAAGAAGAAGACCGGCAAGAACTGAACAATATCCTGAGTTCGGCGACCTCTTTGGAAAGCCCGTCTCTGCGCGACTTCCTGACTCGTATTTACAACGATGCTGCTGAATTGGTACGCGGGGCGAATGTTGTTCCTGAACGAATGATCATGCAACTGCTTTCCACTGGCAAAATTGCAATTGCGTCCAAGGTCAACGCTCTTAACTATGACTACGATTACAAGTTTGGCGTTGCACAAAAAGCAACGATTTCCACCGCTACCCTGAAATGGTCCGCAACCGACACCGCTACCCCGGTAACGGATATTATCGATTGGCAGGACAAGGTTCAGGAGATAACCGGAGCCCGCCCGACTCGCGCCATTTGTACCCGAAAAACTTTTGGGTATTTGCTGGCCAACAAAAGCATTAAGCTCGATCTTGACACCAACGGGAACAAGATTGTAACTGACAACATTCTTCGAAGTTACTTGCTGGAAAAAGTGGGGCTATCGGTGTCTGTTTACAGTAAAAAATACCGCACTGAGAAAGCCACTACTGCCAGCTACTTCCCCGATAATGTCTTTACCTTGATTCCTCCGGGTAATTTGGGTAACACCTGGTACGGCACAACTCCGGAACAGTCTGACCTCATGAACGGGGTATCGAATGCCAGCGTGTCCATTGTCAACACTGGCGTAGCCGTAACCACAATTAAGCAGCCGCACCCGGTAAACATTGAAACCATCGTTTCCGAAATCGTGCTGCCCTCGTTTGAACAAGGCGACAAGGTGTTTATCGCCACTGTAGCCTAACATGGACGCGGAAGTACGAGAAGCAGAAGAGGCACTACTTAAGTTAGGTAGTGCCTTCCTGCGTAATTCTATGGGTGCTATGGAGCTGTCGGTAGGAGTTGTGCAAACGCAGGCACAGGCGAAGCACAAATTCCGGTCCAGGTCCGGGATGGCAGAGCGCTCCATTGAAACCGGAGTGTCACAGAACGAACAAACTACAGAAGGGGTTATTGAAATCAACTCAGGCACAGCGCCCTATGCGATTTATCAGCACGAAGGCACAGGGCTTTATGGGCCAAACCATGCAAGATACCCTATCGTGCCTCGTAATAAAAAAAGCTTGCGATTCCTGGGGCGGAACGGTTTTGTGTTTGCGCAAAAGGTTATGCACCCAGGGATTCAAGGCGACCCATTTGTTTATAACGCTGCCGAGGCAAAAATGAACGAAGTCGCTGAACTATTTGAAAGAGCGTTTGCCCGAACGGTAAAGGAGGCAGGGCTTGAATGAGTTATAGCACTATATCAACGGACGAAACCACAAATGATTATACCGATGAACTGTTAGCTGAGTTCGTAACCGCTAAGCTTATTGCCGAGGCAGACGCCGACATAAACGACGTTGCTTTGTCTTTGGGTGTGCTACCTACTCGAATTCCCACCCCTTGCCCGAACATCGTTAAAAAGTTGTCTATCGCCAAAGTTTACAATGCTGTTGCCCGTGACAAAAGCATGATGAACACCGAAGGCGAAGATAAAAGCGATGCCTACGAACTGAAACGCCGTATTTGGGCAGCAGAGGCGACAAGATTGGAAGGACTGCTTACCGCGTCGGCCTTAGTCGGCGGCGCAACAGGAGCAGGCGGAGGGCTGGACGCATTGGCAAAAGACAGCGTTTTTAGCTTCCCGATGTACAGGTCATGAGCATGAACGAAGATTATCTTTTAATTTGGTGGCCGCTGCTGGACCATTTACGGGATTATGCCAGCGCTCAAACTGAACTGACAGGGGTGGCCGTCCGGGCAGGAAGCAAGACTCCAAAAGACCCGTATCCCTGCGTAGAGTTTACTTGGGATGACGAAAGCGGGAAAAATCTTCTGCGAACAGATAAAGGGACTTTGATCATTTGGGCTGATTGTTGGTTAAAGAATGCTGGCAAAGAGCCTGACAGCGGATACCCTGCATTGCACACCATAATGAAAAGCGTTTGCTTAATTGTGGCGCGTTGGTCTGACGCTGTTTTAAGCGATTTGAACCTTTATACTGACATTACTTTGAAATCGGCGATATCTGACGCCGACAGCAACCGCCCTTTGTGTGGGGCAAGAATGGTATTCGAAATTGAATGGAGGCGATCTAGTTAATGAGTACTCCTAGCTCTAGCAACTTTCTCTTAGGCGCTGGCAAAGTTCTATTTGACCGATGGACAACTGCCGGCGCATCTACTGGACTTCGACATTTGGGCAACGTGCCTAAGTTCGAACTGTCTCAAGAAACGACAAAAATCACAAAAAACAGCGCTATGTATGCGGCAAAATCTACACTTCTGGAAGTTGTGAGTAAAATCTCATCTTCACTGACACTGACTCTGGATGAAATTGTGCCGGAAAATATCGCTATGGCCTTTTTGGGCGAGGAAGGCGTTATTACGCAGGTAGCAGGAGCGGTGACCGACGAAAGCCATACGGCGCACAAAAGCAGGTTCCTGCAAATTGACTCGTTTGGAGTAAAGTCTACAGGGCTGATCTTGACCGACGCTGCTGGAACAGTTACCTATTTGGCTGGCACAGATTACACCTTGGACGAAACTTTGCTTCGTGCAGGGATGATCTATATTCCTGAATCCTCTTCTATCGTTGAGGCTGCAACTGTTCTTGTGGACTATACCCGCCCGGCAGGTGCGTATCCTTCAGTAGCAGGCGCAGCAGTCGGGAGTGTTGAAGGGTATATGTTCTTTGCCGGGGATCCGACAAAAGGCCCGTGCTATACTGCAGATTTCTGGCATGTGTCTATCTCTCCGAATGGCGCTCTTGGGTTTATCAGCGAAGAACTTACTTCCTTTGATATTTCGGTATCGATTTGGGATGATCGGGAGAAACATCCGAGTTATCCGCAATTCAGAGCAATTAAAATCGCGTAGGAGGGAATTTAGGTGGAACAGAAAAAGAACGAGCTTGAAATTCTGTTCCCCAACAACAAAATCAAACTGGCAGGAGAGGAATTACCTCTTCTGCCTTTCTGTTTTGGTGATTGGGTGGCAGTCATTGAAAAATCATCAGGGCTCATTGAGCTTGTGTTAGACGCTTTAGCCGAATACGGCGAAGGGGTCCTTGACGTGAAGGCCGAAAACGGGCAGCTGAAACTGAACCCCAAAACGATTATGTTTGCAATGAAAGTGCTTAGTCATGGCGGCGAAGCCATATATGAGATTTTGGCTATAGCAATTCGCAAACCGGTGGTGTGGGTTAAAGCTCTTGAAGGCATGGACGGTTTTACCTTGCTTATTGGTGCGTGGTTGACGAATAAAGATTTTTTTACAAGCCAGGTGGTCCCGACGTTCCAAAAGAACTTGATGCAGGAGATCGAGGAAGCGGTCACGGGATTACCTGGGGCGAAATCGCGCAAACGCTCGTCGAAAGCGGGCATAGCTTAGACACAATATCTCGATATACAAAAGATCAGCTGCTATTGTTCTATGAAAAAAGCGTGATATTGCAGGCTCGTCGCCGGGCCTGCTTTTCTAGTGATGTTCGGGCTTCTGTCTGGGCGGCAAAAGAAGATTTCAAAAGCTGGATCGAACCATTATTAGAACTAGGCAAGGAAGGAGAGTAGCGGAGTGGCAAAAGAAGTTAAAGTCAAAATCACTGCAGAGAATCAAGGCTTATATAACGTTATTGCCAGCAGTATCGCAAAGCTTCAGCAGTTTGCCGGGGCTGTCGCGGGCCTTAACAATACAAAACTCGACGGCCTTGCCTCTTCCTTCAAGGGTGTGGAGTCAGCCGCCAACGGCGCTGCCAGCGCTGCCGGAAAGGTAGGTGCTGCAGGAGCCTCCGGAATGGGCAAAGCTTCCGGGGCGGCTGGCTCTCTATTAAGCGGGTTTACTGGTCTAATAGCAAAAGCCGGGGTTTTCTTAATCGTACTTAATAAAATAAAAGATTTTCTTTTAGGAATATTAAAACCGGGCTTTGATTTTACGGCCGATATGGAATCAAACCAGCTGGGCATAGCCGGTATCTTGCAGTCCATGACTCTGCTAAACGGCAAAGCAGTAAATTTTAGTGACGCTATGGCTATATCTTCCGACATGATGTTTAAACTACAGGCCGATGCGGTGCGAACTTCAGCCACAGCAGATGAACTGGTTACGGCGTTTCGGGCGTTGGTGGCCCCTGGTATTGGCGCAGGCATGAGCCTGGAACAAATACGAAAACTGACAGTGACCGGCACGGTAGCCGTTAAAGCGATTCTGCCGGGCCGAGCCGACTTGCAGCGTCAGATGGTGCAGGAACTTCGTGATCTGGTGCAGGGCGGTATACAGGCGTCCTCTTCGACATTAGCCAGCGCTCTGAACCTGACTGACGCCGACATAAACAGGGCAAAGCAATCTTCGCAAGGTCTGTATAGTTTCCTCATGGAACGGCTGCAAGGATTCAACGATACAGCTGCAGCATTTCCACAAACATTATCAGGCAAGATGGATCAATTGCAAGAGGTTTGGGTTCGGGGCAGCGCCGTCTTTACCCAAGAATTCGCCACGCCGATAAAAGAATTTCTAACTTGGCTCACTGGACTAGTTGGCACAGTCAACGCTGAAACGGGCAAGATTGAATTGAATCCGGCGCTAGTGGCTACGGTGAAAGAACTGCGATCAGCTTTTGACTTTTTACAGGAAACTGCCAAAAGCCTTGCTCCTTCGTTTTCGTGGGTTAGCCAAACCCTTTCCGGTGGCTTCAAAGGCCTTTATCAGCTTATTAAAGACATTACTTTATCAATATCGAATCTCGTTGCTGTAGCGGTAAAAAGTGCCGGAGAGCTTATGAAAGCTTTTGACAATGCCGTTGGACCTGTTTTTATAAAAATACAGAGGCTGTTATTAAGCATATCAGGGCTGCTGCCTAAAGCGACAGGATACCTTGCAGGGCTGGCAGGAATCAATACTTCAGCAATGCCTGAAGACGCGAACGTGGCTCGTAGAGCTGACGCAAAGGCAAGTAATAGCGAAAATATTGCTGACAATCTCACAAAAAAACATGAAGACCAGAAAAAGAAACTTGAAGCGTCACAGGCGGCTTTGAAACTGGCTGAAGACGATATTAAAACTACTGCTGAACAGGCCAAGGCCGATATAAAGGCACAACAGGAACAGCTTGACGTTCGGCAGTCTTTGGGACAAATCGGGGCGGCTGACTATCAGAAACAGAAGGCTGGGTTAGGCTTGCAATCGGCTCAGGTTGATGTAGACAAGTTTGCTCAACTGATGGCTGCAACGCAGGAAGCCGACTTTGAAAAGCCGGAAAAGAAAACGGAAGCCGTGAAGAAATGGGAAAACGATCTTGAAACAGCTACCAAAAAACTGAAACCTTTTCAGGAGGCTATAGGCGACGTAACTGGCGTCATGGATGGACTCTCTGGCGGCGAAGGGAAAACGTGGGTAGCAAGCGTTGCAGACAATGCAAATACAGACGGCTTGCAAGATAACGCAAAAGCTGCTCTTGACGCGGTGGCTGAGTATTTTCATCAGCTAACCGGAAAGACCATGACCGTATCTTCAGGGCTGCGTACTTGGGGCGGCCACGTGTCTGGTATGAAATTCGATGTTGTTGATGATCAAGTATCAACGATTCTCGAAGAAAACAAAGACGGTATACGAACCAAACTCATAGAGTATGCGCGATCTTTGGGGTTGATTGTTGCAGATGCTTATGCCGGGGATGAAGGCCCTGAAGCTCCCGGTCATTTAGATTTCAATGCCAAAGACTTCAAAACGTCTATGTTATCCAAACTGCGTACCATATCGGGGGGAATATACCAAAAGAGCGGCAAAGCTCTTTATGATGCTTACCTTGCGTTGTATCAAGAATATGCGGACGTGACCGGAAAGCTTGGTGCCGCAACCGGAGATATTTCCTCCACGCAAAAGGACAAACTTGCCGATACCTACGATCAGCAAATCAAAAAATTCAAGGTCAACAAAATGCCGGATGCGGCAGCTGCTGCTTCCCAGCTTAAAGACTACGAACTGATGAAGTTGGATATCTCCCAGGCGAAGCAGAATCTGACGTATTCCTTGGAGGATTTGAGCAAAGCGCAGGGAGCCATTATGATCAAGGTCATAGATGGGCAGGCATCTATTTCTGACGTGATCAAAGAGTACCAAGACAAATTCGCAGCGGCTACTAATAAAGACCTTGCCACTCTGCAAGCAAAGCTCGAAGAGGCCAAAAACAGGGGCTGGAGTGTTACAGCGCGGGACCTAAAAACACAGATCGACGCCATAAGCGACAGCGCAGGCAGCTTCATCACAGGTTTGATTTCGGCAATTGATGCGGCATTGCAAAATAAAATCAGCCTAGTTAATGCAAATCGTGGGTATACTTCGATGCAAAAAGCGGACTTATCGGAGGAAGCAACCCGGTCAGCCGCTGCGCAGAAAGCAACTCTACTTCGTAGTGAAGCTGAAAGAATACTGCAAACAGATGAAAAAGATCGAGAAACAAAAGCCGCTATCTATCTTGAACAAGCTAGACTTTTAGACATTACAGCTACCTACGCTACTACGCTTGATAAGGTAAATATTGCCGGTAAACAAGCCTTTGAAGACGGGCTGCTTACCTTCCTGTCTACCGGAATCGCGCAATGCAAAACGCTGGCAGATGCTTTCCTTAACTTTGCGGCTACTGTGATAAATGCCATTCAGCGAGTATATGCGGAAGCGTTGACTAAAAACATCATGAAAGCTCTTGGAATGTATGACACAACGTCCTTGTCATCTGATTCGTCAACGGCAGATAGTGGCCTTGCCTTGACTAAGAAAATTATGGCGTTGTCGTATTCTGGCGGCGGCGCTACAGGCGGGGATATCGATTCGGGACTTGTGAAAGGGCCGGGAACGGATACCAGCGACAGCATACTTGCTTTTTCTAGTAGCTTGGGAAAACTGTTCCATGTATCGAACGGGGAATATATCATTCGCGGGGCGGCGGTTCGTAAATGGGGCCTCTCAGCGTTAAATGCCTTGAATGCAGGTTTTATGCCGCGCAGTTTTATTCCGGCATTTGCTGACGGCGGCAGTCTGCTTGATTCTTCGACTACCAGTAATATACAAGGACCTTCTGAGTTGGCAGCAAAACTGTCTTCCGGAGACTTAAACTTGAAGATAGCCAATATCACGGACCCGGACCAGGCAGCGCAGTTCATGCAGTCAAGGGACGGCGAAAAAGTGCTTTTCAACTATATGAAAAATAACGCAGGGACGATAAAGAAAATACTTAAAATGGGTTGACGGGTCAAAACAAGCGGACTATTATTGGTTATAGATGGAAAAGGTGGTGCTTTTAGTGAAAAAGCTGTCAATATTTATTTGCATATTGTTGTTAGCTTTGGTTGCTTCAGGCCTTGCAAACGCAGAGATACGGAAAGGGTCTGATACTTTCACAGGCGGCACTTATGTCTTTAGTGATTATAGCGCTCCTGATGGAAGGTCTTATGTGGGGTTTGAGCGAGTAGGTACTGCTAAAACGCATATGTACAAACTGGTTGTATCTTATAAGGCTGTACCAGGCTTTTTATTGTCAAACACCTTCGTCGATATTAAAATCAACGACAATCCTGTACAGCATATTCCAATTACAGCGTATAGCAAATATCCTTGGAAACTTAGTGCGTTAGGCACTGTTGAACAAGTAGGGTCTGATGCAAAAATAGATGTTTCTGCTGCTTTTGTTGAAGAAGTAAAAAGCGCTAAACGAATCGCAATAAAAGCGTATTACGAAACTGGTGTGCCTATGGTACATGTTCTACCGGATAGTATAGTTACTGAGTGGCGCAAAATAGCGACAAACGAAATCTAAAACTACCTTTCCATACCCCGGCTCGTCCGGGGTTTTCTTATGCCTAAAATTCAATAAAGGAGGCCTATCAATGGCAGTCTTAAACAGTTCCGCCAGCAGCCCCCTCGCACTTCTGCAGGGGGTTGTAACTTTCCTTACTACTGCGGCTAACTTTGGCGCAGGCCTTGCGTGGGTGCTTGTTTCGCCTGCTAGTGTATCCGCTATAACAACCGAATGCATTTTAAAGGGCGTTGGTGATGGTAGCGACGAGATTTATGTAGGCATGCAGCTTGTCACGTCAACTACCGGGCAGGTGGATATCGTTCTGAATGGCTATGCCGGGTACGACGCAGGGCTTGGATGGAGAGAACAGCCGGGAGCTATCACAGTTAGCAAATTACCGACACTACCCCTTGTATCGGATACATATATGACTTACTGGCTCAGTGCTACTCCTAGCCGGTTCATTCTTGTGGTGGAGCTATCCACACAATATGAAGCTATGTATTTAGGCTTGATGGAACCGGTAGCCATTGAAAACCAATACCCATATCCGCTGGTAGTCGCAGGCAGTTATTACGAAGGAGGGCTTTGGACAGACACAGGCGCGTCACACAGTGTATTTGTGGCCCCAGGCGCGGGAACAGTCTCTTCTCTTTGTATTCGTCGTCCTGACGGGTCTTGGCGAATTGGCACTAGTGGTACGCTTGACGCTTTAAATGTATGGCCTACAAACATTTCTCCGGTGAACACGCTAACAGTGTTCGATGATGTGCTGACATTGGAAAACGTAATCATGTACCCGTTTTTGCTGTATGAAACTTTGCCGGTAGGTTTAATCGGTCAGCTTGCAGGGATTTTTTGGATAGGAAACCGGGAAGATTTGGCCGTTAAAGACAACATTGTTTATAACGATCAATCCTATAAAGTGTTTGCCAATGTATACCGGCGTGATACGAATTCCTATTTTGCCATAGCTTGGTTTTAAGGGGGCAGGTTTTATGCCCTATGTAAAAAGTACAGCGTCGAGTCTTGACGATCTTCTTTCAAAAATAGCGATATGGGCCACAGATACAACTATTCACGGAACAGACGCTTGGACGTTGATGCGAAACGAAGCCTGGCCAAGAGGCACTATTTTCAAAGCAAAAGGACTGAATGGCGAAAATACTTGCTATATCGGGCTTATGCTCTTGGACATTACGGTAGGTTCTTCTTATAAAAATTGGCTGCTGACCACAAAAAATGTCGGGAAGCACTTAGTCTGGTCCTCTAAAGGATTGAACCTTCCGGGGACTACTTTTGTACATACGGAAGGCTCTGGCACAATTCAAATTTACTCAAGCGCGACAGCAAGAACTACTTACACCTTCGGCTTTCTTGAAAACGCAACAGACAACGGCACGATGCTGGTGTTTGGAGTTTTTAAAGACTACGCAGAGGCGCTTGATTGGGACGAGCAACCTGGCGCTATTGAATTTGGTGATTTAGGTGCTATGCCTATCACTGTGTATTCCTCTGCAACAGAAACCACAACAAAAAAGACGGCGCCAATATACCCCGGCGTCGGCTACCCTGGAATAGCGTTCCCCGCAGCCGAACCGGCTGACGGCTATTTTTCCTACTGGCTGACGAAAGATGCAAACCATATTACGGTAGTAACAAACAACGCCGGGCAGTGGGATATGGGTCACGCAGGCATGTTGATTCCGTTTCAGAGTAACATGCAGTACCCTTTTCCGGCAGTGGTAGCGGGAACCTGCACAGGGCTGACTACGACAACGACAACCATAAACTCTGCTGTTGTAAAAGGATCAAAGTTGCGGTTTAGCTATTCGAACTATTCAAACTCGCGACGATTGCCTTGCTCTGCAACATTTGGCGCGTCTGCAAACACTTCGCAGGTGGGGCTATGTTTGGCGGACGGCACTTGGGCCTTTTTCGGCAACTGGACGCAGGCCTTAGCAACGTATGGTACTTCACGGTATTTGCCGGGGCCTCCGGTTCGAAGCAGCGCCCCGGCTTATGCGATTAAGCCAACGTATTCGGATTTGCTAAATGTCAGCACAGGCTTAGCTAGTGAAGATGCGGTGCTGATGGAGCCGCTTCAACTGGTAGAAGGGTCAACGAATACAAACTTGCTAGGTTCCCTATGGCGCATGTATTGGCCGGGTGCTTCGCAGCCTTTCGGAGAAATCACCATTAACGCAAAGGCGTGCTTGTTAATACCGGATTGTTGGGAAGACCGGCTCTGGTATGTTCCGGACAGCACGCTTGTACCGACTACGGCAGATTCTGCATTAGCCGCATATAAAAGCCTTATAGCTTATGGAAAGCAATTTCGAATGCTGATTAGATTGGAGGAATAGCAGTGGCGTATTCTAAAGTTTCTGTGTCCAGCCCTAATGAGTTAATCACAGCCCTTTCAGTTTTCGCAGTTGCAAGTGGTTGGACGGTATTGTACGAGGGCGACGATTTACCGATTGACGGAACCGCGACCACAGACGGCAAACGATTGGTAATTAAAAGCCCGTCAGCAAGTACGTTCGCGCATTTTCGCGCAGCAAGCGGCAAGAAAATTTTCCCTACCCATACAATTTTGGGCTCTCTGTACGGATTGGGGCTTATGTGTTCAACAGCCTATACAGAAGCCCCTGCAAGTGGCCTTTGGTATGACCAGACAGGGGCGACTCAGCTAACCACCGGTGAAGTGATTGGCGTAGGCATTCCTCTTCAAGCGGCTACGGCTATGAACGTTTATTTTAATCATATCTCAGATCCCGCTGAAATCATTGTGATCTCTGTCGAAGTCTTTGCCGGAGTATTTCAGCATATGGCAGTTGGGGAAATATACAAAACGGGGTCATGGACCGGAGGCACAATTTACAGTGCGAGTCGAAACAGCGCGAATATGTTCCCGGCGTCCTTAACGGCTTCTGTTGTTGACTCAGCAAGCTATCATCTCTTTAGCATGAACTTAAAGGCAAATACTTTCCTGCGGGCTAATATCGACGCAGCGCCGAACCGGACTCCGGAAGTTCTTTGGGCAAGTGCGGGGCCTGCAACCGCAACCGCAGACGCAGGATACACCGGAAAACGTCTGGCGCTTCCTGTAGTTGGCGCGGGTGTGCTTGCAACAACATGGGTGCCTAAAATACCGCACTATCGTTATTTGCAGTCGCAAAGCTCGACAGACACCGGAAGAAACGTGAATACGCTGAATTGCATATCAGTGAATCTTCCGATTGCAGTGTACGTGCTTCGTGATCCGGACGGGCTTGCAAACTTTAGTCAGTGCGGATATGTATCGGGACTGTACTTCATATCGATGCGGAACGTGTCGCCGGGCTCAACATATGACATCAATTACCCCGCTTCCGGCAATTTATATCAAGCCTTCCCGCATACCAGCCGGGGCGGCGTTTTCGGGTATGATGGGCTGGCGATTAAGCAATAGCGGAAAGAAGGGCTGCTAATGGCAAGTTTAAACTCCCTAATGTATCAAAGCTTAGCCGCTTTTGGTCGTGTCAGCTCTTCTCTTAGTGGACGCAGTGAGGCGCTAAACCCGCTGCGCCTTTTTCTGTTGGACAAAACTTCGACGATAGTAGCACAAAGCCAAACGCTTTTCTGGGATACATTTGAGGCGCTGGGGGTGGCCTGGGGCGATAGTACAACGCTTCGCTATGCAGAACCAGAGACCGGCTGGACGTATGTATGGAATGTTTCAACCGGTGTTTTTGTAGTAACTGACGCGGTAGGCGTGGCCACTGCCTACACGGATGTTACCACTATTTCCGGTCTTGGCGTCTCATGGGCTGTTTTGGAAAGTGCTCAATTTAGCCTAATGATTAATGCGGTTTCAACGACAGACACAACAACGGTACTTGCTTTTCCGCGCGGCCTTAAAGCGAATCGCAGCCGGGCAGGGGCGAAGCAAGCTTATGATCATAATAGTTCTGCCTATCTTGCGATTGGGACGCAACACGCTATTTTCAACCGACTTTCCTATTCCGGATACTCCGGCAATAGCGACTATACCGCCGATGATGGCACAGTCGAAATCACAACAAACACGGCTTTCCTTGGCGATATTCTTGTTTTTTCAATCTTATTGAGCGAGGCGGGTGGTTTGCTGCAGGCGACTGTTCCCCGTTCACACTACCTGCAGGGCGGCGGCTCTTCACACGAAGGAACGCGAACCCGTGCAGACAAAGCCTCTTTGATGGTAAGCTCCTATAGCTACTTAATGATAGCGCTGTTTGCCCAAAGCAAACTATCGGCAGGAGAAAGCCGTATAGTGTATGAGCCTTGGATGCTTTACGAAATTTTCCGTTGGTACTTCAACGTAACCCGAATTACAACGGTTGACAGGCGTATTTTTGACCTGTCGCCTAGGTGGTGATGGCATGGCTGAAACAACAATAGTCGAAACGCTGGAATACAAAACGCAGATACATACTGCTTGGGACAACACTGAACAACGGGCGGCCATTCGAACCTATCCGCGCCGCGCCATATCGTATGACTATTACGGCATGACTCCGGCGCAAAGCCAGTATTTACGGGCGCTATCCTATGCAAAGCAAAATGAACAAATTGAAATTCCTTTATGGCACGCTGCTTGTAAGCTGACAGAAGACGCAGCGGTTAGCTTGACTCACGTAATGGTTGATCCTTCAGACGTTTGGCCTTTTCGAGGTTGCAGCGGATTAATGTTTTGGCACAATGACCAGGAGGGCGGCGAACGCTATTTCTTGGGGGCATTAAACGCTACCGGCAACTTAAAGCTGACTGAACAACTTGAACTCGCTTATCCGCGACAGACAACGCTGGTATGTCCTGTATCGTATGGGTATTTGAAATCCACGACGGACTATTCAATACTAACATCCGCCTACCTGTCGATGCAGCTGAACGCCGAACTGTTGGACGATTTTTCTTCTACGTCGATTCCTGCCGGGTTAAATGAAGATACTTTCGAAGTCTGGGGCAGAAAAACACCGTATCAAGAGGCGCTGCCTTCATCTTACAAAGGAGTGGATATTTTCCCATTAGCGCCGTCTTGGGTTGATGATCTTTCTGCCAGTATTACCCGAAACGCCAATACGCTTGATAACGAATCCGGAATAGTAAAATTCGACTTAAAAAGTGAATATGCATCGGAGAATCGAGATATTGAATATGTTTTGTCGTCAAAAACGGAGATCAATAATTTTCAGCGGTTTTTCTGCCGCTGTAAAGGCCGCCTGAAGTCGTTTTATATGCCTACATGGTTGAATGATTTGGTGTTGGCGGAAGACGCTCCAATAGGCCAAACGTACCTACATGTGAAATGGCCTCTCTATTGGCAGTATTACGCTAAAACGACGCGCCGCAAGGTTGCGATATTCTTTTTGAAATCCGGTAGCGTGAAGATACTGCCTATTGGAGGCTACGCGACCAGTACGGACGGAACAATGGGCAAAGTGTTTTTAGATAGCGCGCTTACTGAAGCAATGAAGGCGTCTGATGTTGTGTTGGCTTCGTATTTATGTCGATACCGTTTCGACTCGGACAAGCTAACCACGGAATACGACACAACGGGCCTGGCTTCAGCTGCAGTGTCGTTTGCGGAGGTAAATGCATAATATGGCTGACTCTAACATTACAACCTATGAAAACTCAACTCAGGACGGGCAACCCAAAGAATGTTACAAGTTTACTCACGGGGATACGTCCTACTTCTACACATCCGACCGGTTTGACGTAGCGCTAAAATGGACTACAAACGGGGTTGTCAGTTCGGAACTATACACGGCGACCTATATAAAGCGCAGCAACGTCAAGCCTTCCTGCGCCGGGGATTCTACTTCAGTCACAATTACGGTGGACAAAGACAACGCTGTAGCGGCTTTGTTCAAAGGCGCACCGCCCGACTCTCCGGTAAAAGTCGCGATATACCGGCTACATGAGCAGGATCACGCTTTATATGACAAGTACTATAGCGGAGAGGTCACACAAGCCGCATTTGAGGATTCAAGCTGCGCGTTGACAGTCGTACTGGAAAACTGGCTCACCCGCAAGATACCTAATTTTATGCGGCAGTTTTTCTGCGGGAATGTGATCTATGATGCGTCTTGTAGGCTTAGTAAGGAAGACTATGTAAAATCAATCTATATTGACGGGGTAAACGGGCTTACCGTAACTTCGGCAGACCTTGCTGCGTATGAAGAAAACTATTTCGCAGGAGGCCTTTTTTATTGGAACGATAACATACGGATGATCAGCGCCAATTCAGGCACGACGCTGACACTTCGTTACCCGTTTACTACTACCCCAATGGGAACGGTCAATATTTATCCGGGCTGTGATCAGCTTTTCAAAACCTGCGCCTTGCGCTTTGGTAATACGCTGAACTTTACCGGGTGCCTGTACTGCCCGCCAGAGTTTTCCGATGATTCAAAAGTCGGCAATGGCGTCTACTGGGTTGATTCTTCAGTTGTTCAGCGAGATACAGATGGTTATGTAGGAACAATTTCGCTTTAAATAAGGGGGCCTTCAATATGGCTTTGAATCCATGGATAGGCTGGGGCGTAACAACCCTCCTATCCTATTTTGTTAATCAGGCCTTAAGCAGCGACACGGAAGATGCGGACCCCTCGGAGCTTGGAGCGGAAACGGCCACGCTGGGAACGGCTGTGCCGCTTGTAATTGGCCGCTCTATCATTAAGCAGCCGCTGACCATATACTACGGGGGTTTTAGTTCAGAGCCTTATACAGAAACGTATTCGGCGCATTCAAGCTTTAATGCTTGGTCGATTATCCTTTCCGCGTTGGCTATTTGGGCAGCTACTGCAATTTCCGGACTGGTCCATGTGCATACTCACCCGCCGCAAGGCGGGCCTGCGCCTGCCACGAACAAAGAGCAGATAGGACCTATCGTATTAAATATGCTCATTATGTGGCTGCTTAGCTGGTTGATCAATGGGCGTATGCTAAAAACCACCATGCAAAAGGGCTTTAAATACTATCTAGGCTATCAAATGCTGGTGTGCTTGTCCGGGGCTGGAATTAGAGTCCGGGGTTTGTACTTGAATCCAGACGCTTGCGACAACGAAGCGGCTTGGACGGGTGATGCGTCCCGCGATGCCTACCCGAGCGGGTACACCGTAAGCATAGATAACGAAGATTTGTTCGGCGGTGCGGATGAGTCCGGCGGGTTTGTCGGCGATGTTCGGCTATATATGGGCGGCCCAACACAGCCAGCCGATTCTTGGATGGTAGCGCAAACGCAGGTATCCAGCATTGCGGAAAACTTGCGCGGTCTTATTCCGGCATATCGCCCGTTTGTTTCTTTGGTGGTGCCGGTTGCCTATGTCGGAAAAAACGCTTCGGTGCCCACTACATGGGTCGATGTTCAATTCATTCCTAATCGGTTGGGTCTTGGCGGTATCGGTGATAACGACGCAAACCCGGCTGAAGCAATTTACGAAATGATCGTGAATAACGAATGGGGGCTGGGTAAAGACCCCGCTATAGTAAACGTTGACTCGCTGATTGCCTGCGGCAAAACGCTGGCAACTGAAGGCCTTGGGGTATCCATCAAGCTCACCAGCCGGACAAAGATTCAAACAGTAATTAATAATTTATGTGACCATCTGGATATGATCCGGTATCCGGAACCAACAACCGGAAAAATGGTATTCAAGCTCATACGGGCTGACTATGACACGGACAGCTTGCCGGTGATCACCAAATCAATGGTGAAGTCCATTAAATATTCCCGTATAACCTGGTCAAGCTCTAACGGGGAAGTTGTTGCCAAGTATTCCGACAGCGCCGCTTTATACGGGGAAAGCACTGTAACAAACAGTGATCCTGCCGTTATTTTGGCAAACAACGGCGACCGCAATTCAACAGATGTTGATTTTACTTATTTTACAACGTCGAAAAATGCAGCTTGGGCAGCAAACCGTGAGCTAAAAGAAAAAGGCTTCCCCTTGGCGGCGGTTACGTTGGTATGTAACCGTAAAGCTTATGCCTACAGACAGGGGGATGTATTTAAACTTACCTGGGAGCCTTATGGAATCAGCGAAATGGTAATGAGGGTAACAGATATCGACCTTGGCGATTTCGTTACCGGAGAAATCACGCTTGAAGCTGTCGAAGATATTTTCGGCGTTGGGAATACCACATACGGTGCAAACGATAGTACTTCCTGGACGAAACCTTCCACGTACCCGACAGGGGTTCAATCCTTCCGGTATTTCGAAGCCCCATGGGAGCTTCGTCAATCCAAAGAATCCTATGTTTATGGTGTTGCAGCCGTTCCGGACAGCCTTACTGCAAAATGGAACTTGTGGCGCTACCGGGATTTGTCTTGGGTCAAGACCAACGCAATGACTAAATGGACGCCGACAGGGCATATTGTAGGGTCTATCGCTGTTGATGGCGATGCGGAAGATGTCACAGGGTTTGACTTAATTAATTTGGGCGGTCTTCTTGATTTAGTTTCTCGAAGTTCGGAGTCAGGTATAGCCTTAGCCCGCAACGGGTCACGGCTTATTATGGTTGATAATGAATTAATGGGCTGGGGAACAATAACACAGCTGGCTAACGGGAATTTCCGTCTTTCACATATCATCCGGGCTGTGCACGATACAGTGCCTGCTGCGCATGTGGCGGGAGCAACCGCGTATTTCATTGAAAATAGCTACTATGCCAACGTAACTACAGGCGGACCGGTGTGCGCTGCAGGATCGACGGTCAGCGAGAAATACAACATCACTACGGCCACAGCTACCAGTGAAGAAACGTTCGACGAATCCAAAGCCGTGGTGCTGGCAACGGCTCGACGTTCCGAACGGCCTAACCCTCCGGGAAGAATTCGCATGACCAGCCATTTATATTCTGCCGTGTCCCGACTGACAAAAGCAGCCGGCGATGTGTCTTTGTCCTGGGCGATTCGCAATAAAGCAGGTTCCTACGGCTGTGTTTCCCAGGATGATACGGTTGGGTACTATGACGGACAAACCATTATAGCTCCCACAGGTTTGCAAACAGTTATTCGGGCTTATCTTGGCGCAACATTGATTCATGAGGAAATTCTGTCGCAAACGGCTGCGGAAGAGGCAGTGTCGGTTTTGCCGACTACGCCGACAACAGGCAGCTACACATGGGCGCAGCGCTGCTTGGCAAGCACGGATTTTGTGACAGAAACAACGATCACGATAGGCGCGATGCTAGACAGCTTGGAGTCCTACCAAAGCCACAGTCGGACGTTTGAATGGAAACCGCCCTATATTGTGGACGCTTGCGCTACAGAAGACGATGCTAAAACCTTGCTGGCAAGCATTTATACGGCGGAAGGCGCAGTAGTGTCTTTTAGCGACACAACGCTAAACCAGACTATCCCTATCGCGTCCATGCCGCTCATTATTCTTGGCGCAAAATACACGGAATACCAAACAGGCTCTATTTTGGCGCAGGACGGCTCTTGGGTAGCGCCGAACGGAACGGCCCTGGCAATTACCGGCGCAGGCACATACGACATTGTGACGCTGGCAAGCGGCTATATTGTCCTGTCCTATATGAGCCCCGACGAGCCGGGAAATTTAGTGGCTTATCAATTTGATGGAACTTTGTTTAATCGAATTACTACACCCGCTATTTAACGGAAGGAGATGAGAATTTGGCAACGACAACAACAAAATTCAAACTTGTAAAATTTGATAGCACAGACTTGGTAAGCCGGGATTCCTTGAATACCAATACGGATATCATCGAAGCGGAGTTCATTGTTTTAGACGAAGCAAAATCAGCAGTAGAAACCAATGTCACCGCATTGCAAACAGCCGTAAGCGGCAAGGAAGCCGCGCTGGGAAATCCAACTGTTGACGGGATGGTTTTGGCGTCTACCGTGGCCGGAGTTCGAAACTGGGTAGCTCAGTCCTCCGGCAGCGGCAGTGGCGTAACGGTTCATAACGAGTTGACCGGCAGGGACACTGCCGAAGCTCACCCGATCAGCGCGATTACTGACCTTGCTACAACATTGGCCGCTAAGATTGACTCGGCAGAAAAGGGCGCGGCCAGCGGCATTTGTCCTTTGGGGGCCGACAGTTTAATCGCTTCGACATACTTACCCAGTTATGTGGATGATGTTGTGGAGTACGCAAGTTCTTCCGCGCTACCCACCACGGGAGAATCGGGGAAAATATATGTCACTACGGATACGACACCCCCAAAACAGTGGCGTTGGTCTGGTACGGCTTATATCAGCTATGACTCCTCGCCAGGCACAACAGACAGCCTGACCGAAGGTACTGCAAACCTCTATTTCACAGTAGCAAGGGTTCTTGCTACTGTGTAATAGAGGTTTGCAG
>Ga0316604_10000865_pt1 | contig 31507 bp, 33 predicted proteins | sample OWC_soil_day20_C_FD_207650 | JGI IMG/M metagenome (GOLD analysis project Ga0316604, IMG submission 207650) | Wetland soil microbial communities from Old Woman Creek delta, Ohio, United States - OWC_soil_day20_CT | ecosystem: Environmental > Terrestrial > Soil > Wetlands | place: USA: Ohio... | reverse complement strand
AAACAGCACAATACTGTTGACTTTGGATTTGAATCCGCTACAGATAAAGTCAGAGCAATACAATGACTCAGTCATAAGAGTGGCGGGAGACGAATTGAAGTGTCTAATAGATCTTGCCAGCGAATAGGCCAGATTCCTGGCGCCATTCAGGCCATACCAATATTGATCGTATGGTTTGTTTCCGCGCGTGCTCACGCGGAATACGGTTTGAACCTCCACGCGCCTGCCACCAATCTCGCGCAGAAAATTTATGACCTGCACACCGCGATCCTATGGATCTGCCTGGCGATCTTTATCGTGGTTTTTATACCGATGTGCATCGCGCTGTTGCGACACCGGAAATCCAAAGGGCATCGGCCGGCGAGATTCCATGACAACCTGACGCTGGAAATCGCCTGGACCATCGTGCCGGTCCTGATTCTGCTGGCCATGGCCGGGACGGCGACGAGGCTGGTGGTGGCGATGAAAGACACGGACGAGGCGGACCTGACGATCAAGGTCACCGGCCATCAGTGGAAATGGGAATACGAATACCTCGGCGATGACATCCGCTTCATCAGCACCTCGTCGACGCCGAAAGAGCAGATCGACGGCGCGCAGGCCAAAGGCGAAAACTATCTTCTCGAAGTGGATCGTCCGCTGGTTGTGCCGGCTGGCCAGAAGGTGCGTCTGGTACTGACCTCCGCCGATGTGATTCATACGTGGTGGGTGCCGGCCTTCGGCCTCAAGCAGGATGCCGTGCCCGGCTTCATTCGCGATTCCTGGTTCAAGGCCGACAAGCCGGGAACATTCCGCGGCCAATGCGCCGAACTGTGCGGTGTCGGCCACGGGTTCATGCCGGTGGTGGTGGAAGTCGTCACGGTCGAGCAATTCGATGCCTGGAAGCAGGCGCAAAAGGCACTGGTGGCCGCAGCGGCGGCCAGCGCAGGAAAAACCTATACGCTGGCAGAACTGAAGGCGCTCGGAGAGAAGGTGTACAAGACCAATTGCATCGCCTGCCACCAGGCGACCGGATTGGGTATTCCCGGTGCCTTCCCGGCGCTCATTGGCTCGAAGATAGTCAGCGGCGACAAGTCAGGACACATCGACATGGTTCTCAACGGCAAACCGGGCACGGCCATGGCCGCGTTTGGCAAGCAGTTGTCGGACGTGGAGATCGCCGCGGTCGTTACCTATGAGCGCAATAGCTGGAGCAACAAGATGAGCGACGTTGCGCAACCCGCCGACATCGCCGCCCGGCGCAAGTGACAAGGAATCTGGGGAACATATGTACACCGCCGACACTGCCGCCCACCACGATCACGCACACGGTGCCCCGCGCGGCATCATGCGCTGGCTGACCAGCACCAACCACAAGGACATCGGCACGCTCTACCTGTGGTTCAGCCTCTTCATGTTCTTCTTCGCCGGTGCGTTGGCCATGCTGATCCGCGCCGAACTGTTCCAGCCCGGTCTGCAGCTGTTTCAGCCCGCCGTGTTCAACCAGCTGACCACCATGCACGGCTTGATCATGATTTTCGGCGCGATCATGCCGTCCTTGGTCGGCTTCGCCAACTGGCAGGTGCCGCTGATGATCGGCGCCTCCGACATGGCTTTCCCGCGCCTCAATAACTGGAGTTTCTGGCTGCTGCCGGCGGCCGGACTGCTGCTCATTGCCACCTTTTTCGTTCCCGGCGGGGCGATTGCCGGCGGCTGGACGATGTATCCCCCGCTCTACATCCAGGGCGGCGTGGCTTACGACATGTCCATTTTGGCCATCCACATCCTGGGTATCTCGTCGATCATGGGGGCGATCAACATCATCGTCACCATCCTCAACCTGCGTGCGCCGGGCATGACGCTGATGAAGATGCCGCTCTTCGTGTGGACCTGGCTGATCACCGCCTTCCTGCTGGTGGCCGTGATGCCGGTGCTGGCCTGCGCGATCACCATGCTGCTCACCGACCGCCATTTCGGCACGCATTTCTTCGACGCGGCAGGCGGCGGCGACGCAGTCATGTTCCAGCACCTGTTCTGGTTCTTCGGCCACCCCGAGGTGTACATCATGATCCTGCCGGCTTTCGGCATCGTCTCGACCATCATCCCGACCTTCGCGCGCAAGCCGCTGTTCGGTTATGTGTCGATGGTCTATGCCGTGGCCTCGATCGCCTTCCTCTCGTTCATCGTCTGGGCGCATCACATGTTCACCACTGGCATGCCGGTTGGCGGCCAGCTGTTCTTCATGTACACGACTATGCTGATTGCGATCCCGACCGGCGTGAAAGTCTTTAACTGGGTGGCCACGCTGTGGCGCGGCTCGATCACGTTCGAGACGCCGATGCTCTTTGCCCTGGCCTTTGTCTTCCTGTTCACCATCGGCGGCTTCAGCGGACTGGTGCTGTCGCTGGTGCCGGTGGATATCCAGCTGCAGGACACCTACTACGTGGTGGCGCATTTTCACTACGTGCTTTTCTCCGGTTCGGCGATGGCCATCATGGGCGGCATTTATTACTGGCTGCCCAAATGGACCGGCCACATGTATGACGAAACGCTCGGCAAGATCCACTTCTGGCTGACCGCGATCGCCTTCAACATCACCTTCTTCCCGATGCACTTCCTGGGGCTCGCCGGCATGCCGCGCCGGATTCCCGATTACGCGCTGCAATTTGCCGATTTCAACATGATCTCCAGTCTGGGCGGCTTCCTGCTCGGCGCCAGCCAGCTGCTCTTCCTTTATACGGTGATCAAGTGCGTGCGCGGCGGCGCACCGGCCGGCAACAAGCCGTGGGACGGTGCCGACACGCTGGAATGGACTCAGACTTCGCCGCCGCCGTACCACTCTTTTGTCACCCCACCGCAGATCAAGCTGGTCAGGGGGAGATCACATGCAAACGCACGCTGAACATGATGTGTATTACGTCCCGCCGCCTTCGATCTGGCCGCTGGTCGGCTCGGTTGCCTTGCTTGTGCTGGCATCCGGCTTCGTGATGCTGCTGCACAAGATCGCCGCCGGCCCCTATGTCATGGCGCTCGGTATCGGGATTCTGCTGGTCATGCTGTTCGGCTGGTTCAGCACGGTGATCCGGGAAAGCCTGGCCGGCAAGTATTCCGACCAGGTCGACACCTCGTTCCGCTGGGGCATGGTGTGGTTTATTTTCTCGGAGGTTTTGTTCTTTGCCGGCTTCTTTGGCGCGCTGTTTTACGCCCGCATCCTCGCCGTGCCCTGGCTGGCAGACGCGCAGATGCTGTGGCCGGGATTCACTGCGGCGTGGCCAACAGCCGGGCCGGGAGTCAAGACCGTGCTCACGCCCGTCGACGCGTGGGGCCTTCCGGCGCTCAACACCCTGATCCTGCTGAGCTCGGGCGCGACCGTGACCTGGGCCCACTGGGGCTTGCAAAAGGGCAGGCAGTTCCAGCTCAAGCTCGGGCTGGCGCTGACCATCATCCTGGGTGCCTTGTTTATTTCCTTGCAGATCCACGAGTATGGCGAAGCGGCCTTCACCATCCGCGACGGCATCTACGGCGCCACGTTCTACATGCTGACCGGATTCCACGGTTTTCACGTGATGCTAGGCGCGGCCATGCTCACCGTGATTTTCTTGCGCGCGCTGGCCGGACACTTCACGCCGGGGCGGCATTTTGCCTTCGAAGCCGTGGCTTGGTACTGGCACTTCGTCGACGTGATCTGGCTGATGCTGTTCGTTTTCGTCTATTGGTTGTAACGGAACCCGGCCATGTCCACGCCCGCCATCCCCTCGCTGCCCACGCCGAACCACCGCCGGCTGGTTGGCCGGCTGCTGCTGGTTGTCGCGCTCTCCTTTGGCTTCGGCTTTGCGTTGGTGCCCCTCTACGATGCATTTTGTGTGGTGACGGGCCTGAATGGCAAAACAGCCGGTGCAGCAAAAGGGATTGGCATCGGCGGCATCCAGCAACAGGTCGCGGCGGCGCCTTCGCCGATCGACAAGGGCCGGATCGTGACGGTTGAGTTCATCGGCACGGTGATGCCCGGTCTGCCGTGGGACATGCAACCGTTGATTTCGAAGCTCGACCTGCATCCGGGCGAGCTGCAGCAGGCGATGTACCGCGTGCACAACCGCTCAGACCAACCGATTGTGGGGCAGGCCATTCCCAGCGTGTCGCCCGGGTTGGCGGCCCAGTATTTCCACAAGCTCGATTGTTTCTGTTTTGCGCAACAGACGCTGGCGCCGGGAGAAACCAAGGATTTGCCGCTGACTTTTATCGTTAAGCCGGAAATCGACCGGGATATTCGCACGATCACCCTGGCCTACGCCTTCTTCAAGGCTGCCGACTCGAAATCGGCAACGAAGCGTGTGGCGACGCGATGATGAACGCTTCATTTGCGGCTAGCGGGCGTGACCGGGGATCAGCCCGAAATAAAAACCCAGCATCAGCAACGCGAAGAGCACGAGTGACAGGGCGATACGCACGGTCAGCGCCTTCACGCTGCGATCGTCGTCCGCACCCCGGTTTTTGAAGAGGAAGAACAGCCCCGAAAACAGGCTGCAGATCACGCCAAGCAACACGAGAAGGATAACGAGCTTGAACATGGCCGGCTCCAACAAGGCGAGCCCTGATTATGTACCCGGTACCTGCACGGTGCCAACGGCACAGGAATCCGGGCAGAAAAGCGCAAGGCGTCGTTTCCAGCCACGCCTGTGGCCCACCGTCGCCGCTGCGCTGCTGGTGCCGCTCTTCTTTTCCGCCGGGCAATGGCAATGGAACAAGGCTGCCCGTAAAAGCGCGCTGCAGCAGCAAGTCGACGCACGCGGCGCGGCACCGGCAATTCCGGTGCCGACCTCGCTGATCGTCGATACGCAATCCGTGCTCTACCGCAGGCTGGTGGCGCACGGCCAGTACGAACCAGAGCGCCAGATCCTGATCGACAACCGCATCCTGCATGAACAGGCCGGCTATCACGTCATCACCCCGCTGCGCCTCGAAGGCAGCGATGTTCGCCTGCTGGTCAATCGCGGCTGGGTGCCGGCGTTGGCGGATCGTCGCCAGCTGCCGCAGATCAGTACGCCGACCGGAACTATCGAAGTGACCGGCACGGCGATCGTGCCCGGCACGCGCTTCCTGACCCTTGGCGCGGACGCGCAAAGCAGCAAGGCCGATTGGCAAAGCGTTTGGCAAAACCTCGACATGGAACGCTTTGGCAAAGCCGTCAGTTTTCCGCTTCAGCCCATCGTTATCCAGCTCGATCCGGACAACCGTACGGCGGGCGGCTTCGCGCGCGAATGGAGCCGCCCGGACGCGCGCCGGCAATCCAATCTCAACTATGCCATCCAGTGGTGGACCTTTGCGGCCACCACCGTTGTGCTCTGGCTGGTTCTGAATTTCCGGAAAACGCCATGATATCTATGACCTCAACCCGATCCACCCCCAAGCCCGCTGGCCGCATGCTCCTGCTCCTGGTGGCCGTGTTTGCTTTGCCGTTTCTGATCGGGAGCGGGCTCTTCTGGTCGGGTTGGCGCCCGGATAAATCCGGCAATCATGGCGAACTGCTGCAGCCGCCCCGCAGCCTGCCGGCAAACGGGCTCCAGCACGTTGACGGGCGCGCCTTGTCGAGCACCGAACTGCACGGGAAATGGTTGCTGGTATTGCCGCTCGACGGGGAATGCCAGGCCGCGTGCCTGAAAAATCTGCAGCAGATGCAGCAGGTGCATATGGCGCTCACCAAGGGACAAAACCGGCTGCAACGCGTGCTGGTCAGGAGCGGGGTTTCGGAACCCGCGGCGGCGTTGCAGGGCCGCTTTCCGGATCTGCTGGTGGGCATTGTGCAAGCCGGCCCGGCCGGGTTGGCCTGGCAGCACGCGCTGGATGGCGCGGGGCAGGGGGTTTACATCGTCGATCCGCTGGGCAATGTCGTATTGCGTTATGCAGCCCCGGTCGAGATGCGCGGGGTGCTCAAGGATATTGAGCGCCTATTGAAATACTCGTGGATTGGTTGAGATTGGTTTGCAGAAGTCTTGAGGAGGTTTGAATGTCTGCTCCCGTAAAAGATTCGGCCATCGCGCCGGTCAAAGAATTGATCTGCGAATCGGCCTATGCATCGACTGAGACGCCCCGCCCGATCGGCCAGCGCCTTGCCGATTTCTTTGCGCTGTGCAAACCCCGCGTGAATAGCCTGATCGTCTTTACGGCGATGATCGGCATGTGCATGGCATCGCCCGGGCTGCCGCCGTTGTGGCTCTTTCTCGCGGCAACTCTGGGGATTGCGCTGGTTTCCGGGGCGGCGGCGGCGCTCAATTGCCTGGTCGAAAGAACTGTCGATGCCAAGATGGCGCGAACCCGTTGGCGTGCCACAGCAAGCGGCAAAATCACGGTTGCCGAAACCCTGTCGCTGTCCACCCTGGTTGGCGGCAGCGGATTGTGGATACTCTACGCATGGGTCAATCCGCTGACCATGTGGCTCACGCTCGCCACCTTCCTGGGTTACGTGGTGATCTACACCCTGGTGCTCAAACCCGCGACGCCGATGAACATCGTGATCGGCGGTGCCTCGGGCGCCATGCCGCCCTTGCTCGGCTGGGTGGCGATGAGCGGCCACGTCAGTCCGGAAGCGCTGGCGCTGTTCCTGATCATTTTCATGTGGACGCCGCCGCACTTCTGGGCGCTGGCCTGTTACCGCCGCGAGGAATACGCCAAGGCCGGGTTGCCGATGCTGCCGGTCACGCATGGCGTCGAGTTTACCTGCCTGCAAAGCCTGATCTACGTGGTCCTGCTCAGCGGGGCGAGCGTGTTGCCTTATGCGCTGGGCATGAGCGGCCTCGGGTATCTGGTGGCGGTGCTGATGCTCGATGCCGTCTTTCTGGCGTATTCCTGGCAACTCTGGCGCCATTACAGCGACGATCTGGCTAGGCGAGCTTTTCGCTGGTCGATTCTCTATCTGATGCTGCTGTTTGCGGCATTGCTTGCTGACCATTTCATCTGATTGCCTATGCGCCTCTATCGCTCCTTGCTCATTTTCGCCGCCGTGCTCGCCTTTGGCGTCATTTCGCTTGGCGCCTATGTGCGCTTGTCGGATGCCGGGCTTGGCTGTCCCGATTGGCCCGGCTGTTATGGTCACTTGATCGGCGTGCCGGATGCGGCGCATGAGCGCGCCGCTGCGCTGGTCGACTTCCCCGGTAAACCGGTTGAAGCGCCCAAGGCCTGGAAGGAAATGGTGCACCGTTATTTCGCCGGCACGCTCGGCCTGCTGATCGCGCTGATTGCCGTGCTGGCGTGGAAATACCGGCGCCCCTTGCAGCAATCGCCCGTTCTGCCCGGCGTGCTGCTCGGTGTTGTCGGGGTGCAGGCGCTGCTGGGTATGTGGACAGTCACCCTGTTGCTCAAGCCGGTGATCGTCAGCGCGCACTTGCTGGGCGGAATGGCCACGCTCGCCATGCTGGTCTGGCTGTACCTGGCGCAGTACGGGCAAGATTCGCGTTCAGCGCCATACCGTTCAACATCAATTCGCGCTGCACCGATCCGTACTGCATCAATCAAACTGCGCGGACTCGCCGCACTGGGATTGTTCGCGCTGGTTATCCAGATCGCCCTCGGCGGCTGGGTGAGCAGCAACTACGCCGCGCTGGCCTGCGGCAATGATTTCCCGACCTGCCTGGGCACATGGCAGCCCGAGATGGACTTCGCGCAGGCCTTTCATCTTCGCCGTGAGCTGGGTCAGGCAGCGGACGGCGGCTTGCTGCCAATCAGTGCGCTGACGGCCATACACTGGGCACACCGGGTCGGCGCGCTGATCGTGGCGGTGATCCTGGGGCTGCTGTCCATCCTGTTGCTGCGCCGGCCCGGATGGCGCACTTGGGGGCTGCTGCTCAGCACGGTGTTACTGGCCCAGATCGGGCTGGGCATTGCGAATGTGCAGCTCTTTCTGCCGTTACACCTTGCCGTTGCCCACAACGCCGGCGCCGCAATCCTGCTCACGGTGACGCTGGCGCTCACCTTCAGGCTTGGGCAGGCTTCAGGCCCGAAGCGCGGAACGCACCATGAACCGTAGAAATGTCTTTTTCATTGCAATCGCGCTGTGTTTTGCACTGCTTGGCATCCTTTTCGGCTTGCGCCAGAGCGCGCAGCAAAATGCAGGCAAGCCAGCAAGCACCCAGCTATTGCGCACGATCCTGCCCGATGCCAACGGCGCGCCCCAAGCGCTGTCGCAATGGGCGGGCAAGACCTTGCTCGTCAATTTCTGGGCGCCGTGGTGCGCGCCCTGCGTGCAGGAAATGCCGGAACTTTCCGCACTGCAGACCGAAATCGGCACAAGCAATATCCAGTTCATCGGTATCGGCATCGACTCTGCGGAAAACATCAGCCGTTTTGCCGCCGGGCTCAAGGTTGCCTATCCCTTGTACGTCGCCGGCTTGCCGGGCGTTGAGCTTTCTGCGCAGTTTGGCAATCGTACGGGCGGCCTGCCTTTTACCGTCCTCATCGGTCCGGACGGGCGCGTTATCAAGACCTATCTGGGCCGATTGAACATGGCAGAACTACGCACCGATCTATCGATGCCGGATTCCTCAGTTGCCAAACACAGGCTTGCTGATGCGCGCAGGTAGGGCGTACTGGTTTGAAGTGGGTTTGCCAGGAATCGGGGTATCGGTATTCATTGCTTCAAGGCCTCTTCAAGCTGTGCCTTGTTCATCAATGAACGCCCCTTCAAACCACGCTGACGTGCTTCATTGCGCAACTGTTTCAATGTGCGCCCACCAGCGCCCTGGTGCGAGCGCAGCCCGCCGCGCCGGCCGGATGACATGTCATTGATGGACGAAGCGCTCGCGGTCTCGGATTCGCCGTGTTGCGCGCGCTCCTTGTTGACCACGCGCGCCGCAATTTCCTCGGCCAAGGGCTCGGGCTTGCCGCGTTCGATCAGACTTTCCTTGATATGCGCGTATTGACGCTCGCGTTTGGCACTCCAGCTTTTTTGTGGCATGACAACTCCTTAAGGCGGGTAGGGCGCTGATGTCATTTCGCTTCGCGATTCAGATGGGCTTGTCCTAAGAGACTGCCAGCGCGGCAGACAAGCGCGCTTCCGAGAAAAAACATTGCCCGGAACAGGCTCGGCAGCCGCCCAAGCAGCCTCCGGCCATACGCTACCATTCGTCGCTGCCGGCCTGGAGCGTGGCCTGCAAGGCGATCTCGGGCACGCTCGCCAGCGCTTTGGACAACGGACAATCGCGCTTGGCGGCCTGGGCGATCTCCTGGAACCGGGCTTCGTCGATACCAGGTACGGTCGCCGTCAAGATCAATGCGATCCGGTCGATCACAAAACCGTCGCCTTGCTGAGCCAGGCGCACCCGGGCCTGCGTATCGATCGCCGTGGTGGCGAACCCGGCCTTGTCGCAAGCGAAGGAGAACGCCATCGTGAAGCAGGCGGCATGTGCAGCACCCAGAATCTCCTCGGGGTTTGTGCCACGACGGTCATCCTCGAAACGGCTCGCAAAACCGTAGGGATAGTTCTTGAGCGCTCCGGTTGCGGTACTGATCTGTCCCTGGCCCTTTTTACCGGCGCCTTCCCAATGAACGTTGGCAGTTTTCTCGATCATGATGAAACCTTTCAAGTGAGTTTTAACGTAGGAGTTGGCGTTGAATCGCCGCAGATGAACGCGTTCGTCCGGATGGCTTCGTTCGCGTTACTTCGGCCTCGGCGCCTTGGTTTGTTTGTCCGGTTGGCTCAGGCGTCCGGCGCGCAATTCCTTGACGGCGTTCACCACCGAGCGGGCCACGTTGCGGACTTCTTCTTGCACGGCCTTGTCCTTGTCCAGCGCGTCGTGACTGTCGCAATAGGGTTCGTAGTAACCGATGTAGCGGTCGAGTTTGGCCGCCGCGCCCGCGTCGATCATTCCCATCCACTCCAGCCAATCGCACAGACTGCGACGGTGTGATTCGACACCGGCCACATCGCCATGCACGACCACGCCGTACACCCGTCCCGCCACGTGCTTGGGGTAGTCCCAGCCTTTCTCCTCGATGCGCTTGGCCTCGGCCAGATGCTTGCCGTGAGTCGTGGTCGGGTCGGGATTGCCGCCATCGGCACACACCATGCGGTCGATCATCAGCTTCAACGGGCTGGGTGACTGATACCAGTAAGTTGGCGCCAATAGGATCACGGCATGGGCGGCGACCCAGCGCTCGTAGATCTCGGTCATCCAGTCGTCGGCCTGGTCGAGCGAGTGATTCGGGTAGCAACTGCAAGGCCAGTGGCACAACGGCATCGCACTCGACACGCAACCCTTGCAAGGCTGGATGGTGCGTCCGTACTCCGAAGTGACCAGGCTCAGGTCCAGTACATCGGCCTCGACCCCGGCATCCTGCACGATCTGCTGCGCGATGTTGGTCAGACGCCAGGTTTTCGATATCTCGCTTGGGCAGGTGCCATCATTGCGTGCACTGCCGCACACCAGCAACACGCGCGACGGTGTGGCGCTATCCTGCCAGCGCGCCTGCGCAGCTTGCAGGCGTTTGTGGGTTTCCAACCATTGCACCGATATCTGATAGGTAGGATCGGCAAAGCCACTGCCCGCAGGCTGGGTGATCGGCGCCTTGTGCCCTTCCTGGATGGCGCGCCAGGCAATGTCTTCGAGCCGGGCAATGGCTTCGTGCTCATCCGCATAGGCAGGATCGTAGAAGCGAACGATGTAGCGTTCGTGGAACTGCTCTCGCGTCAAAGGTGCCGGGGTCTGCCCCTTTCGAATCTTGGTCATTTCTATTCCTTGCGCCAGATGCCGCTTGTATGCGGGCGCTTCAGCCTGAGCCTGAGCCCCACTGTCCAAGGGCACTGTCCAACGTGGCCTCTCCCGAATCCTGATGGATGCGTTCACAGCAATGCACGATCAGCGTCATCTCAGGGCCATGCATTCATCATTCAAACCATAATCCCTGCGCGGACATATTTTGTCTGTTTGGTAACGCACATATCCGGCCTCCGGCTGTCGTGGCAAGGTGGTGCGCACCACGATCTGCGATAGCAAGGCAGTCTGCCCGCTGGATCGGGCCAATCGGCAATCCAAGGCCGAGATGATCCACCGGCGAGCACCCTGGAAAACCAAGGAATCCGTGGAGTTGGCCGCCTTGGAATGGGTGCTCTGGTTCAACCATCACAGGCTGTTTGAACCCATCGGCTATATCCCGCCGGCAGAAGCTGAGGCAAACTAGTATTGGCAAGTCGCCAATCAGATCGCTACCGTGGCCTGACTTAAACCCAATAGCCTCCACGGAGCCCGGGGCGGTTCAGTTCTGAAGCATCAACCGATTGGAAATGACTGGAAAACCTTGCCTCAATACAGACCAGTTCATTTTGACCCATGAACTCTAAGCCTATGGAGTGCCAATGGAGCAGTTGCCACCATCCCAACCTCGATCACTCGCAGATCTGTTTTTCACTTTTACCGTGCTCGCACTGCAAGGATTCGGCGGGGTCATGGCCGTCGTAGAGCGTGAGCTGGTTGAAAAGAAACGCTGGATGAGTAAAGAGGAATTTATCGAGGAGTGGGCCGTGGCCCAGGTCATGCCCGGGCCTAACGTGGTGAATCTCAGCTTAATGATTGGCGGGCGCTATTTCGGTTTGCCGGGGGCCATCGCGGCATCGGCTGGCTTGTTGCTGTGTCCGCTGGTGCTGGTACTACTGCTGGGGTATGGCTATGCCCGGTACGGAAGTCATCCAACCGTTATTAACGTGCTGCGTGGAATGGGCGCTGTGGCGGCAGGCTTGATCATCGCCACCGGCCTTAAATTAGCAAGCGCCCTGAAAAGAAATGCACTTGGCATTCCGGTCGCTACGGTGTTGGGGCTTGCCTGCTTTATTGGAATTGCCCTTCTTCGCTGGCCCCTGATGTATGTCATGTTCGGGCTGGGCGCCATAGGCTGTTTTGTGGCATACCGGCGGCTCAAGCCATGATGATCGAAATACCATCCCATGTGCTGCAATGGTCGGACTGGCTGGATTTATTCCTGCATCAACTGCTGTTTTCGCTGATGTCGGTCGGCGGCGTTGTCAGCACCCTGCCTGAAATGCATCGCTATCTGGTTGATCAACAACACTGGCTTAGCGATGCGCAATTCAATGCATCGATTGCTGTCGCCCAAGCAGCTCCGGGGCCAAACATCCTGTTCGTGGCACTCATCGGCTGGAACATCGGCATGAATGCCGGGGGACTTTCAATCGCGCTGCTTGGCGTGCTGATCAGCATGGTGGGCATTTTATTGCCCAGCAGTACCTTGGCCTACCTGATGGCTCGCTGGGGGCACAGGAACCGGGAACTGCGGTCAATCCGTGCATTCAAGCAAGGAATGAGTCCGATCGTCGTAGCGCTGCTGATCTCCACCGGCTGGATTCTTGCCAGCGCCCAGGGCGAGTTTGCACGTGCTTGGCCGCTCTGGTTGGCCACTGCCGTGACTGCACTGATTCTCTGGCGCTGGAAAGTTCACTTGCTGTGGCTATTGGCTGCAGGCGCCATTCTTGGCGGATTGGGTTGGATTTGATCCGCCTTGGTAACATTCAAATCGGCAAATAGAGCGCATCCGCTCCCCCGCAAGCCCCGATTTCCCGTCGTTTCGGTGACGAAAAGAATGGATCGCGGGGGAGGGGGCAGGGGGCCGTCAACTCGTGGACCGGCGCTGGTGGTATTTCCAGGCCAGTTCATCCCACTCGATCACCAGGTTGCCGCCGGCCGCGCAATGCTGGCGCTCCCAGTTGGTCAGCAGGTCGAGGCACGCATGGTCGATATAGTCCAATTTCTCGAAATGGATGAACACCTCGGTCTTGGGGAGGACCTCTTCCAGCGCGGCGGCCAGCATCGGCAGACGGATCAGCGTGGCGGAGCCGGACAGGCGCAGGTGAACCTGATTGGTGGCCGCATCGTCATCGCGCTCGATGTGCAGGCGGGAAAACACATACAAGAGCTTGAAGAGCGAGAGCAGCAGGCCGAATACCACGCCCTTGAGCAAGTCCTCGGCCACGATCACCAGGATGGTAGAGAGATAAATCGCCACCTCGCTGCGCCCGAATTTCAGCAGTTGGGGGAGCGCCTTCGGGTAAGCCAGCTTGTAGCCGGTAAACACCAGAATGCCTGCGAGGCTCGCCACCGGGATATAGCGCAAGGTGAAGGGCAACACCACCACGAACAGCAACAGCCAGGCGCCATGCACAATCGCGGAAACGCGCGTTTTGGCGCCGGCATCGACGTTGGCGCTGGAGCGCACGATCACGCCGGTCATCGGCAGCACGCCGAGCACGCCGCAGACGGCATTGCCCACGCCTTGCGCCAGCAACTCCCGGTCATACTTGGTGCGGGGGCCTTGATGCATCTGGTCCACGGCACTGGCGCAGAGCAAGGTTTCGGCACTGGCGATAAACGCCACGGAAACGGCCGCGAGCAGGATCGGCGTTTCAATCACGCGCTTGAGACTTTCCCACTGCGGCCACTGAATCACCGACCAGATGTGGTCGGAGACATCCACGTAATGGATATCGAGCTTGAATGCCGCCGCTGCGATCACGGACACTATCACGGCGATCAACGGGCCCGGCAGCATCTTGAGTTTCTTCGGGGCGAAGCTGGTCCAGCCGGCAATCACGGCAATGGTCAGCAGGCCGATGCCAAACGCATGCAGCGCGGGGCCTCCGCCAGAGAAGGCATGCGACAACCCGGCAGGGAGCGCCAGCAGGTTGTCGATGCCGTTGCCGATGGGTTTGCCATCGAGCATCACATGCAGTTGCGAGGCGAAAATCAGCACGCCGATCCCGGCCAGCATGCCGTGGATCACGGCCGGGGAAACGGCGCGAAACCACTGCCCGAGCTTGAGCACCCCCGCAGCGATCTGGATCAGCCCGGCCAGCAGGATGATCACGCCCAGCGTGCCCAGGCCGTACTGCTGCAGCAGTTGCCACACCAGCACCGTCAAGCCGGCAGCCGGGCCGCTCACTTGCAGGGGCGATCCGGCAAGAAAACCCACCAGCAAGCCGCCGACGATACCGGTCATGATCCCGGCCGTGGGCGGCAAGCCGGAGGCAATGGAGACCCCCATGCACAGTGGCAATGCCACCAGAAACACCACGAACGAAGCCATGATATCGTTGCCGAATCCGTGGCCCGAGGGTTTCTGGAGGGATGTTTTTTGTGCCATGAATTGAGATTTCCGGTTTGATTCGTCAAGGGCTGCCCGATAAGGACTCACGTCCTGACCGTGGATAAAAAAGGCCATGCAGTTTCTGCAGGGCCTTTTAACGAGGAGGGCTATTTTAGCCTAAAGGCTCAGGCAAAACTCAGTTGCACCTTCATCTGCGAACGGCGATCCGCGGCCAGTTCGAATGCTTCCACCGCGCGGTCGACCGGCAGCGTCGCAGTGATGATCGGTTTGACGTTGATCCGGCCTTCCTTGATCAGGCGCGCGGCCAGGGCGTATTCGGTGTGGAAGCGGAATGCACCCACCAGGCGGATTTCCTTGCCCACGATCACGCCGATCGGAATCGGCACTTCGCCGGTCACGCCCACCTGCACGATCGTGCCGCGCGGACGCAATGCCGGGATCACGTCTTTCAGCACCGCGCCGACGCCCGTGCATTCAAAGACCACGTCGAAATAGCCCTTGTCGGCGGTGAATTCCTCGGCTTTCAGGCCCGGCTCGATCGAGACATTCACGGTACGCGTCGCGCCCATTTCGGTGGCTTTCTTCAATGCGGCATCGTGCAGATCGGTGGCGACCACTTCGAGCGCGCCGGCATAGCGTGCGGCTGCGACCACCAGCGCGCCGATCGGGCCGGAGCCGGTCACCAGTACGCGTTTGCCGGTCAGGTCTTCGGCCTGGCCGATGGCATGCAGCGCCACCGACAGCGGCTCGGTACAGGCCGCTTCGCCCAGCGACACGGTATTGCCGACCGGTTCGCACTGGCTGACTTCGGCGACGATCAATTCACGGAAAGCGCCCTGGCTGTGCGGCGTACGCATCGCGCTGCCGTAGAACCACATGTCCAGGCAATGCTGATGCTGGCCTTCCTGGCAGAACTTGCACTTGCCGCAGGGGCGGCTGGGCGACAGCGCCACGCGGTCTCCGCGCTGGAGCCGATGCACCTCGCTGCCTACTTGCTCGATCGTGCCGGCGACCTCGTGACCGAGGACGATAGGTTCGCGAACGCGCACCACGCCGAATCCGCCATCCAGATAGTAGTGCAGGTCGGAGCCGCAGATGCCGCCGGCACCGATGCGCACCAGTACCTGGGTCGGCAGAAGTTCAGGGACCGGAACCGTTTCCACGCGCAGATCTTTTTGGCCGTGCAACACACAGGCTTTTGCTTCCATTTCAAATCGCTCCAATGTTGAAAAGACACCTCGCCATCTTGAGGGCGAAGTCTTGTCATTGCGGTGCCGGGGTCCGGGGCTCAAGGAGCCGAGGGGAGGAGGAACCCTGGAACACTATCGGGTTGCGGGTCATCCTTAAGCCCCAGATCCGGGCTGCGGTTTCTTTTACTGCGTCAGTATCTTTTACAGCGCCTGGATCTTGGCCCAGACCACATCCTCGACCGGGATTCCCAGTTCCAGATTCTGCTTGCGGATATTCGCTTCCTTCTCGCCCGGATAGATGATTTCCTGCTTTTCATCCACGCGTTCCGAGGCCTTGATATCGGCCAGCACTTCGTTCACGGCGGAGGAGAGGAATTCGTTGCCGGCGATCTGGGTGGCGTCGATCGCGATCAGCACTTGCGAGAGCTGGTATTCGTCGCCGCCGAGCTGGCCGACCTTGAACGAGGAATTGCCGCCAGAGAGGACCGCTGCCACCAGATCGAGCACGATCGACAGGCCCGAACCCTTCCAGAAACCGATCGGCAGCACGCGCCAGGTCTTGGAGATGGCGACCGGATCGCAAGAGATATTGCCGTCCTCGTCGAAACCGCCCGGTACCGGCAGTTGTTCGCCGCGCAGTGCCGCAGCTTCCATCTGGCCGTAGGAGAACTGCGCCACGGCCATGTCGACCACGACGTGGCCTTCGGCGCGCGGGATCGACATGATGAACGGATTGTTGCCGATGCGGCGATCCTTCGCGCCCCAGGCCGGCATGTTCGGCTGGGTGTTGGTCCAGCAGATGCCGATGCAGCCGGCGTCGGCCGCTTGCCAGCCGTAGGTGCCGCCGCGCATCCAGTGGTTGGTGTTGCGAATGGCCACGCAGCCGATACCGTTCTGGCGGGCGAGTTCAATCGCGCGATCCATGGCGATCTTGGCGTTGACGTTGCCGAAACCCAGGTTGCCGTCCCAGCGCTCGAAGCCGCCGATGCCGTCGATCTTGGTCGGCTTGGCGTTGAGGTTGATGTAACCCTTGTCGATGTATTCCATCACGCGCGGGAAGCGGTTCACGCCGTGCGAATAGATGCCGTCGCAGCTGGTTTCGGTGAACAGCTGGGCACAGCTATCGGCGATATCTTCATTGCAGCCTTTTTTCAGCAGGACGCGCTTGAATTCGGCTTTCAGGTCATCAAAGGAAATACGGGGCATTGCGATTGCTCCTATCGGGAGAATGGTCGCGGGACGGAATGATTACGGATATGGCAATCGATCCTTCCCGGCGGTGTTCGAACTGGAATGGGGGGCATCGCGTTGCAGCGTGCGGAGCTGCGTGTTCGTTACGTTTTCCAGCAACGCGATGCACAGTCTTTATTTCAGGGCGGCAACAGCTTGGGCAATGCGACGGCAGCCTTCTTCAATCGTCTCGACGCTGGCGGCAATCGACATGCGGAAATACGGCGAAACTCCGTAGGCCGCACCGGCGATCAGGCCGACGCCCACGCCTTCGAGCAGATACATGACGACATCGGTATCGGTTTCGAGCTTTTTGCCTTCCGGGGTAGTGCGGCCCATCATGCCCGAGCAGTTCACGAACAGATAAAACGCGCCACCCGGGGTGCGGCAGCTCAATCCCGGAATGCTGTTGATGATCTTGAGGCCCGCATCACGGCGCTGCTTGTACGTATTTTTCCATTCAGTCACCAGACTCTGATCGCCGTTCAATGCAGCCACTGCGGCAGCTTGGCTAATAGAGGCAGCGTTGGAAACAGATTGCGATTGCAGCATGTTCAGCGCATCAATCAAATCGGCGGGACCGGCCGCCCAGCCGATACGCCAGCCGGTCATGGCATACGTCTTGGATACGCCGTTGATCACCAGCGTGCGCGACTTCAATTCCGGTTCGATCACCGCAATGTGCGGGTTCTCGTCGGTATCGAAGCGGATGTGCTCGTAGATGTCATCGGTCATCACCATCACGTTCGGGTGACGCAACAGCACATCGGCCAGCGCGCGCAGATCAGCGCTGCTGTAGCTGGCGCCGGTCGGGTTGTTCGGGGAATTCAGAATCAGCCAGCGGGTTTTCGGCGTGATCGCGGCTTCCAGTGCCTTGGCGGTCAGCTTGAAGCCATCGTCCTCGGAGCACTGTACGACAACGGGCTCGCCCTCGCAGGCCAGCGTCATGTCGGTGTACGAAACCCAGTACGGCGCCGGAACGATCACTTCGTCACCCGGTTCCAGCGTGACCGACAGCGCGTTGTAGATCGCGTGCTTGGCGCCGATGGTGACGATGATGTCTTTCGGGGAATAGGTCAGCCCGTTTTCACGCTGGAATTTCGCAGCAATTGCCTCGCGCAATGGCAGCGTGCCGGCCGATGCGGTGTAACGGGTATCGCCGCGCTCGATCGCTTCGATGGCGGCACGGCGGATGTGCGCCGGGGTGTCGAAATCAGGCTCGCCGATCACCAGGTTGACAATATCTTTGCCTGCACGACGCAGGGCGTTGGCACGATCCTGCGCGGCGCTGCTGGGGGAGGGTTTCACGCGCGAGAGGCGCTTGGCAATGCGGGAAGTGGTCATGGCAGTGGTCCTTGCGAAATAGGTCGTGGCACATACAGTAAGCACCTGCGGAATTTCACGCAAAGACGACTTTCATCTGGCCGGATAGTGCTCGCTTATGAACGGGCAAGGGCTTCTGATGGGAATTGACAGTGCTTTGATCCGTACGCCATGATGGTCTACTACCGCAATCAACCGGTGTGATCGCATGAACCTCAGACGTCTGAAATATTTCGTGAAAATTGTCGATATCGGCAGCCTGACCCAGGCCGCTGATGTGCTGCATATTGCCCAGCCCGCGCTGAGCCAGCAGCTCGCCACACTGGAAGGCGAATTCCATCAGCAGTTGCTGGTACGCACCAAACGTGGCGTAACCCCCACCGAAGCCGGCCAGATACTCTACCGGCACGCGCAGATCATCCTGCGCCAGTTTGAACAGGCGCAAAGCGATGTCAACAACGCCGGGCAAAGCCTGTCCGGCCAGGTTTCCGTTGGGCTCGCGCCCGGCACCGCGGCATCGGCTTTGGCGTTGCCGTTACTGAAAGCCGTGCGGGCGCGTCACCCGGCGATCCTGCTCTATCTGAACGAAAATTTCGGCACCACCCTGAGCGAACTGGTCATGAATGGCCGCATGGACATGGCCGTGCTGTATGCCGGGAAAAGCGTGGTGCACGGGCTTTCTTTCCAGCCTTTGCTCAAGGAGCAACTGTATCTGGTGGCGCCGCGCGGCACGCCCAATCTTCCTGTCGAAATCGAGCTGGCGAAACTGACCGATATGAATTTGCTGCTGCCGCGCCCCTACAATTATTTGCGCAAATATGTCGACGAGGCTTTTGCTTCACAGCAATTGACCGCACATGTGGTCGCGGAAATCGAGTCGGCGGCGACGCTTAACTCGGCCGTTGCCGCAGGCCTTGGCGCGACGATTTTGCCGGAATCGGCAGCGCGTGCCATGGCGGCTTCGATTCAGGCGCAGTTGAGCTGGATCATTTCACCGGCGATCGAAGTGCCACTCGCACTGTGCGTATCGGATCACCTGCCACTCTCAGAGCCGGCTCAGGCGGTCAAGGACATCATCCTGGAACTGGTCGAACAACAAACGTTCGATATGGGGCTGGAAGGGCCGGCGGCAGAGCATTAAGCGAATCCGCGCCAAGACATGACAACCCCCTCTCGCAAAGCGAGGCATCCCCTCAAGGAGGGGACGGGAGGGGTGGGAATAAAACAATAAGGCTGCGAAATCAGGAGTTGGCTTGAATAGGCCCGGCTTTGCCGGGCCTAGGAAAAACTTGCGCTCAACTATGTAAGCAGCCTGAACCGCCTGTCTTGCCGGACAGGCGGTTTTTATTTTCCGCGGTATTCGATGCGGGATATCATTTCCGTGATCGCCAGCTGCAGCGCTTTCTCCACGCCCGTCCGGTCTTCCGAATAATCCGCGTAATAGGTCCACTCGCCATAGCGCAATTGCCATCCCGCAGGATGGGCATCGTCCACGCGAGTAATGTGTTCCGGAACCTGGAACACGAAACCGGCCGCGGTGGTCAGCGGCCGGTACTGTACGGTTTGCGTCCAGGACGTCAATTTGATCTCCCCATGGATCTCCCTATGGATCTTCCTATGGATCTTCCTTGGTTACGACACCAACTGCGACACAGGAACGATGCGGCCGTTGCCAGCCAGAATTTCCGTGCGAATCGCGCGCGCGGCCTCAACGGCGCCCGGCGTATCGCCATGCAGCAGAATCTGCTGCACCTTGATCGGCAATTTCTTGCCGTTGATGCTGGTGATCACGCCGTCATCGAGCAGGCGTTTCACCCGCTGCAGAACGGCTTCGCGATCCTTGATCACCGCGCCGGGCAGCTTGCGCGAAACGAGATCGCCTTCATCGGTATACGCGCGATCAGCGAGGAAGGTGGTCGCGACCTTCAGGCCCAGCTTGTCTGCGGCGCGCTCGATCTGCGTGTTGGTCGAGACCGAGACGATGATATTCGGATCGAAGGCGGCCACTGCGCGCACCAGCGGTTCGGCCAGTGCGTAATCGGCTGCGGCCATATTGCCCAGCGCACCATGAAAGCTCATGTGGGTCAGGCGGTGTCCGGCCACCTTGGCAAAGGCGGACAGGGCGCCCAGCTGGTAGAGCACGTACTGGGCAAGCTCGGCCGGATCGGCCTGGATTTGGCGCCGGCCAAAGCCCATCAGATCCTGGAAGCCGACATGCGCGCCCAGATCGACGCCCTTGGCCAGTGCCAGACGGACGGTTTTGTCCATGATGACCGGGTCGCCGGCATGATAGCCACAGGCCACGTTGGCCGATGACACAATTTCCATCAGCGCTTCATCTTCGCCCATGCGGTAAGGGCCGAAGCCCTCGCCCATATCCGCGTTCAGATCGATATCCATCTTGTTTTCCTTGCTAAATTTCAAGTCCGGGCAGGCCAGCTCAGAACCTGTTCACGATCTTGCTGCGAGGCCATGATCAGGGCTCATGCGCTGCTCAAAATCCTCATGTACTCCTTGTACATTCCGGTTTTTGCGCTGCTCTTCACCCTGCTGACGACCTCTCGCGACAGATCGTGAACACGTTCTCAGGCGCTGGCCGCGATTTCCAGTACCGGCGCGCCGAATCCCAGCAGTGCGCCGTCGCTTGCCAGGATTTGCGTGACCACGCCATCGGCTGGCGCCGTGACTGGGGCATAAACCGGGCCGATCTTCAGCAGCCCGAGCACGTCATTCTTTTTGACGCTCTGGCCCACTTCAGCCAAGGGTTTGCTGCGCATCGGATGCGTGGCCAAAAACAGCCCGGCCGCTTCGGTCAGCACGGTTGTGCCGGCTGGCGCAGCCTGCAAACTGGCCGGCGCGGCAAACAGCTCCACCGTGTCATCGGCGTTCACAACCTGTACTTCACTGTTGTCGCTCATGGTCAGTTTGACGCGCTCACCCGGCCGGCTCAGTTCCAGACTGCGCAAGCCCGAGGCTTCCAGTTTGGCAATCAGTTGTTGCAGTTCGTTCAGTTCCACCTTGTCTCTCCTGTATAGATCAACGCTTCGAGAGCAGATAGAGCTCGGTCAGGCGGCGTATCTTGTTGAGGTAGTCGTGCACCTCATCGAGTGCCGACAGCGCTTCTTCATACGTGGTTTGCACAAAGCGCAGCTGCGTGCCCGGGCGAGCCTGGCCCAGGCGCCACAGATCGGCCTCGATCACCGTGCCAATCTTCGGATAGCCGCCGGAGGGCTGGGCATCGCGCAACTGGATGATCGGCTGGCCACTGTGCGGCACCTGGATCACGCCCGGCACGATGCCGTGCGAGCGCTGCTCCAGCGTGGTTTTGGTCACCAGCGCTTCACCGGCCAGACGGTAACCGTAGCGGTCGCTTTGCGAGGTGATCTTCCAGTCCTGACTCCAGAACGATTCCAGCGAGGCATCCTCGTAGCAGTCGTATTCCGCCGCGGGCAGCACGCGCACGAAAGTGCGGGTGGCGTGGGCTGTCGATTCCAGATCGCCCAGCGGCAGGGTAAATTCGGGCGGCTCGATGCCAAAACCTGCTGCTGGCAATGCAGTGTAAGCCTCAGCGCGTTCGGCCGAAGCGATCGCGCTGATCACATCACCGCGCTTCAATGTGCGGCCACAATAGCCGCCGAATTCGCCGCGCAACTGCGTGCTGCGTGAACCGAGCATGACCGGCACGTCGATGCCGCCGGCCAGCGCCAGATAGCAGCGCGCGCCGTGCGTGGGGGGGCTCAGGCGGAGCTCCTGACCTTTGCGGGCTTGGATCGTCCACCAGGGCGGGATGGGCTGGCCGTCGAGTTCTGCGTTGGCATCGGCACCGGTCAGGGCAAAGGCGATGTCTTCGAGGAAGCGCACCTGGAACGGGAACATCGGAATTTCAATCGCCGCTGAATTTTCCGGGTTGCCCAGCAAAATATTGCCTGCGGCCAGTGCTACGCGATCCATGGCGCCGGAAGTGCCCACGCCGTAACGCAGGTAGCCATCGCGCCCCAGATCCTGGACCGAGGCCAGCGCAGTTGCCGATAAAATCTCGATCACTTGATTATCCTTTCTGCGTGGAAGCGAATCATGTCGCCGGGCGCGAGCAAGGCCGGCGGATCTCGCTGCGGATCAAAAAACACCATGTCGGTATGGCCGATCGTGTTCCAACCGCTGGGTCCGGCCGAGGCCGAAACCCCGGTCTGGGCACCGCCGATCGAAACGGCGCCGCCGGGCAGGCCCAGCACCGGCACCTTGCGGCGCGGCGTGGCAATGCGCGGGTCCATGCCGCCGAGATAGCAGTAGCCCGGATGGCTGCCCAGCGCGTACACCGTATAGAGCGGCTCGGTATGGATCTGCACGATCTCTTCGATGCTCAAGCCGGTGTGTTCGATCACGTCGCTAATGTGCGGGCCGTGCTCGCCGCCGTAAATCACCGGCAGCTCGATAATCCGGCCATCGAGTTGCAGCTCGCCCGCGCTGTTCCATGCGTCAAGCAGATCGTTCTCGACCTTGCCGATGTTGCGCGGCGGCGTATCGAAAATCAGCATCAGGTTGCTCATGCCCGGCACGGCTTCCTTGATGCAGGGCCAGGCTTCGACGTGGCGCGCCAGCCACCAGATGCGGCGCTGGGTGTGCAGGTCCATGTCCCCCGGGGGTTCGAACAGCAGGCCGGTCGTCCCCAGCAGGCTGATGCGGGGCGAGGCGTCAGCGTGGTCTGTATTCTTCATGCTGTGCGTTTTCCATCAAATGGGTTGAAAAAGATCACTCAAATCAGATTCACGCAGCTTGGCGCTGCTTCAACCAGCGCTCCAGATGGTGGATATCGAACTCGCCGGCGCAGAAGCCCGGGTCCTGCAGAATCTCGCGCTGCAGCGGGATGTTGGTGCTGATGCCCTCGACCTGCATTTCCAGCAAGGCCAGACGCATGCGGGCCAGTGCCTCTTCGCGGGTGGCGCCGTGCACGATCAGCTTGGCGATCAGCGAGTCGTAATACGGCGGCACCACATAACCGGCCGTGGCATGGGTATCGACGCGCACCCCGTTGCCGCCGGGCAGATCCCAGCGCGTGATCTTGCCCGGGCACGGCGTGCAGGCGTACGGGTCTTCGGCATTGATGCGGCATTCGATCGAGTGGCCGTTGACCTTGATGTCCGATTGCTTGATGCGCAGCGGCTCGCCGGCGGCGATACGAATCTGCTCCTGCACGATGTCGACGCCGGAAGTCATTTCGGTGACCGGGTGCTCGACCTGCAGGCGGGTATTCATCTCGATGAAGAAGAAGGCACCATCTTCGTAGAGGAATTCGAAGGTGCCGGCGCCGCGATAACCGATCTGCCGGCAGGCATCGGCACAACGCTCGCCGACCTGCGCGATCAGCTCGGCCGGAATGCCCGGTGCCGGCGCCTCTTCGACCACTTTCTGGTGGCGGCGCTGCATCGAGCAATCGCGGCAACCAAGCCACAGCGCATTGCCGTAGTTGTCGCACAGCACCTGGATTTCTACGTGGCGCGGGTGTTCCAGGAACTTCTCGATATAAAGCTCGGGATTGCCGAAAGCTCGGCGCGCTTCTTCGCGCGTCACGGAAATGGCATCGAGCAATTGTGACTCGGTCTGCACGATGCGCATGCCACGCCCGCCGCCGCCGCCGGAAGCCTTGACGATGACCGGGTAGCCGATTTCTCGGGCGATCGCTTGAATCTGCGCGCCATCTTCGGGCAGCGCGCCGTCCGGGCCCGGCACGCACGGCACACCGGCTTCACGCATCGCGCGCTTGGCGGCCACCTTGTCGCCCATGGTGCGGATCGCATCGGGCCTGGGGCCGATGAACACCATGCCGGCCGCTTCGACCCGGTCGGCAAAGCCGGCGTTTTCAGAGAGGAAACCGTAGCCCGGATGCACGGCCTGCGCGCCGGAGAGTTCCGCCGCCAGCAGGATCGCTGCCTGGTTCAGGTAGCTACGGCCGGGCGATGCCGGCCCGATGCAAATGGCCTGACTCGCCAGCCGGACATGCTTGGCATCGCGGTCCGCTTCCGAATGAATGGCCACCGTCTGGACGCCCAGCTCATGGCAAGCGCGCTGGATACGCAACGCAATCTCGCCACGATTGGCAATCAACACCTTGTCGAACATGTCATCTACCTCTTCTTTTATCGCTGAGTACTGGTCTGCCAGTTTTTACATTACTCAATGCGCAGCAACGGCTGGCCGGCATCGACTTCCTGACCGTTTGTGGCCAGGATCGCGGCGATTTTTCCGTCGCGATCGGCTTCCAGCACATGGAACAATTTCATCGCTTCCAGCATGCAGAGCTTCTGCCCCTTTTTCACCGTATCGCCGACTTGCACAAAAGGGGCCTCGCTCGGTGCAGGGGTTAGATGGAATACGCCGAACATGGGTGCCTTCACCACGTGGCCTTCTGCCAGCGCAACGGGAGCCGCCTTGGGGGCGGGGACTTGCGCCGGTGCCACCGCAGCGATGGCCGGCTGTTGGGGCTCGCGGGCAGCAGGGCCCGCAGCCTTGGCGGTAACCGGCATATCGCCGCGCACGATCCGCAAGCGGCATTCGCCTTCTTCCAGTTCCAGCTCCGACAGCCTGGAATTCGCTGTCAGGTCAATCAGTGCCTTGATCTTTTGAAGATCCATCGTTTTTTTTCCTATCGCACCAACGCGGGCTGCATGGCCCTGGCAGACCGAATCGTCGGGATTGCAAAAATTTTTGCTCTTTTCGGAGCGATTTCACGGCATATCAAGCCGTGACCGCTTCGTTACGATGACAAAGCTATCACACGGACCCCGGCAACATGACACACGAAATTCGAATGGGGTCAATCAAAGTTCCGATGGTTGCGGTAAGGAACAAGCGCGGACGGGGTGAGCACGGGCGCGGTCATAAGGTGGTTCTATCCCTTCAAACCCAAACCGTCTTGGTCAACTTTTCCGGCAAGTCCTAACATGGTTAAAACCCTGGTTGTAAAACCGGATTCCCGCTCACCCGCAAGTGGCAGCTTCTTGGTTGCGTGCACTCAATACGGAGTTATTTGATGCCTTTTTCAGATTACAAAACAGCACTGGTTACCGGCGCGTCTTCCGGGATGGGTGCCGCCATCGTGGAACGTTTCCGCAAGGAAGGGTTGGAGGTTCATGCCTTGGCACGCAGCGCAGGTGCGCTGCAGGAACTGGCGGAACGCACAGGCTGCATTCCCCATGCGCTGGATGTGCGCGATCTGCCTGCGATTACTCAACTCACCAAGGATGTGCAGTTCGACATCCTGGTGAACTGCGCCGGCATCAACTTTCCGGGCTCGATTACCACCGCCGAGCCTGAGCAAATCGATGCTGAAATCGGCGTGAACCTGCAATCGGCCATGCATCTGGTGCGCCTGATCATGCCGGGCATGTTGAATCGCGACAGCGGCCACATCATCAACATCACCTCGATCGCGGCCATTTACAACTTTATCGGCAGCAATACGCTCTACCACACCACCAAGGCCGCCATGCACATGCTGTCGCGCCAGCTGCGCGCCGATGCCATCGGCAAGCGCGTGCGCGTGACCGAAATCTGCCCGGGCCGCGTCGCGACCGATATTTTTGCCCACGTGAACGGCACCGATGCGGCAACCGCCCGCGCGCAATTCATCGACGGTTTCGAGTTGCCGCAGGCTTCCGATATCGCCGATGCCATTGCCTTCGCCGTTGCGGCACCGATCGCCGTGAACATTTCCAATATGGAAATCCTGCCCACGTTGCAAGTTGCCGCTGGCCTGACGACCGTCAAGCCGGAACCGGTTTGATCGATCTGCTCATTGGTTTTGCTAAACACCGTTCTGCTAAACACATTTCAAGGAAAACACCATGTCTACAGGCGCACGCCGGAATCCTTCCGCACCGCAAGCCACCCCGGCTCTCATTGACGTTTTGCGCACCATCCAGGTCGCCCTGATCAGCGATCAATTGCATCGCTTCATCGGTACCGGCCAGTTGAAGAAATACGACTGCAGCACCGGCACGATGGCTGGCACCGCCGTCACCGTGCGCGTCAGCCACGGCGATAATCTGGCGGTTTTGCGTGCTTTAAAGGAATACTGCCGTCCGGGTGATGTGTTGGTGATCGATGGCGGCGGCGATACTGAGCAGGCGATCCTGGGCGGCATCATGTCTTTATATGCGCGCAGTATCGGCCTCGCCGGCGTGGTGGTCGATGGCGCTGTTCGCGATGTGGCTGAAATACGCGAACGGGATTTCCCGCTCTTTGCTCGTGGCCATATCCACCGCGGTCCGTACAAGGATGGCCCGGGCGAGATCAATGTTCCGGTCAATATCGGCGGCATGGTTGTGATGCCGGGCGACATCATCATGGGCGATGACGACGGTCTGCTGGCCTTTAATCCTGCCGAAGCCGAAACCCTGATTGAAAAAGCGCTGGCCCAGCAAGCCAAGGAAGAGGCCAGCATCCAGGCCATTCTGGAAAACCGCTGGGATCTCTCGTTCGTGGATGCGCTGGAAGCGCGCAGCAACAACTGATTTTTACCAACCCTTGTTGTAGAAGAGCCTTAGCCCTGTTTTCGGACAGGGCTTTTTTGTGGACAAACCTCCACTTGCAGCAAATCGAGCGTTAGCGAGGCCCTTCCTCTGGCGGCAGGAAGGGGATGGCGGGAATCAATCCAAGAAGGCTGTGGGTTGCAGCGCAAGGTTAAATCGGTCGAGCTTGCTCGAGCGTGCCATTCTTGGAGACTTGCCACTTTGTCAGCAGCCTGAGCCCTGTTTTCGGACAGGGATTTTTTGAATCCAAGGTTGGGCAGGAGTGATGAAACCTAGGGAAAACCCGGATGCGAATGTGAATCTGTGCATTCCGTACTACTTAAATTTCGCCAATGAAAATTGATCGGCAAGAAAAAATCGCTTTTTTTCCTTATGCTGAGGGCAACACATCTGCCGTGATGGCCATTTTTTCTGACGCCATGGACAGGTGCAAAAGAGGTGCAGCGCGTGCACCATGGATGACCGGGCGTGTTGTGTGGATGTGTGCTATCCATATGTTATATAAAGATTTTGTATCAACAAAACCAGTCGCCAGGCAAGCAGCCGTTTGCACCATGCAAGAGCAGTATCCGTTGATTCCAACAAGCATTGCATAACCTTATACAACCAGATGAAAAGCGTCTTTTCCATGAGGTAGTAAGGCGAATACGATTTCATCGGAGCAGTTGGTTGAACAGGTCATAACGATGGGCTCTGTGTGGATCAACCGATCTGGCTTTCTCGATTCCAATAATCAAGCAATAAGGAGCAAGACAATGAAGGTAACTCGACGTAACTTCATCGCCACCGCCTGCGCTGGCGCTGCTGCTGCCATGATGGCCGTGCCAGCTTTTGCCGCACCTATCCAATTGAATTTGGCCGATGTATTGCCCGATGGAAACTTTATGGTGCAAAACGCCAAGCGTTTTGCCGACGAAGTTGCCAAGGAAACCAAGGGCGATGTTGTGATCAATATTCGCGCGGGTGGTTCGCTTGGTTTCAAGGGGCCGGAACAGATGCGCGCCGTGCGCGATGGCATGGTACCGATGGCCGATATCCTGTTGAGCCAGCAAATCGGCGATGAACCGCTGCTGGGCATCGAAGGCGTGCCTTTCCTGGTGAGCTCGCAAGCCGACCTCAAGGCGCTGCACAAGTTTGCCCGCCCGGAATTCGAAAAAATTGCGGCCACCAAATACAACCAGAAAATCCTTTACATGGTGCCGTCGCCTGGCCAGTACCTGTTCCTGAAGACCAAGACCGACAAGCTTGATGGCCTGAAGAACATCAAGATTCGCGGTGCGGACAAGATGACCGTGGATACCGTGAGCTCCATCGGCATGGCCGGTGTGATGATTCCGTTCGGTGAGCTGATTCCGGCGCTGGCTTCCGGCCGCGTAGATGGCGTGGCAACTTCGGCCACGACCGGCGTTGATGCCAAGTTCTGGGAATTCATGAAGTATGTTTACCCGACCAACCATACCTGGTCGACCAACATGGTCAACATCAACCTGGATGCCTGGAAAAAGATCCCGGCCAATCACCAGAAAACCATCGAAGCCATTGCGGCCAAGCTGGAACCGGAATTCTGGGCCGTTTCCGCCAATGCGGACGTGGAAAGCCTGAAAAAGCTGACTGCAAACGGCATGGAAGTCGTACCGGTCAACGCCGCCATGTTCACGGATATGCGCAAGAAAGCTGCTCCGTTGCTCGATGAGTACCTGAAGCGCGCACCGGCGGCAGCACCGCTGATCAAGAATTACCAAGCTGCGACTGGGAGGAAATAAGCATGAGCCTGGATCTCGACGCGCTGCCGGTGGCCACTGGCCCGGTTGCGAAGTTACAGAGAGTCATTGATTGGATAGCACTGGTGTCGGCCTACGCGGCCGCCGGGTGTCTGGGCTTGCTGACGTTGCTGACTCTCGGGCAAGTCGCTTGTGGCCTGCTCTCAAAGGTCATCGAGGGATTTCCGAGCGATATTAACGTGGGCTGGGAATACAGCGCCTACCTGATGGGTACCGCTTTTATGCTGGGCGGGGCGCTGACGTTGCGGGCCGGGATGCAGATTCGGGTTGAAATTGTCATGCGGTCTTTCGGTGGACGCTTCTTGCGTCCGCTGGAAATCCTGTCTTCGACCATCGGAGCTGTTTTTGTGACTTTTCTTGCCTGGAGCCTGGCCCTGTTCGCGCTTGATTCGTTCAGTTCAGGGCAGGTTTCCGGCGGCAGCCTCACGCCGCTGTGGATACCGCAAGCTTCCCTTGCTCTGGGCACGGCCATCTTCGCCTTGCAATGCATCATGCGGGCTATTGCCAGTATGTTGAAAGAGCCCCTGGTTAATGAGTCGTTTAAAGTGGCTTCGGCCTCTGAATAAGGGAATTACAAATGACCGCCGTATTTATCACGATGTTTGTGGCCCTGTTCGGATTTCTTGGCTGCGGTGTGGGTATTGGTATTGCGTTGGCAGCAACCGCGATGGTGGTGCTCGGGATTTTTACCGATATCCCCACCGGCAAGCTGATTGCCCAGCATTCATTCAACATTTTGTCGAATGCCGATCTGGTGGCGCTGCCGTTGTTTATCCTGATGGGCGAGTTCCTGTTCCGCACCAACCTGTCGCGTACGCTGTTCAATGGGTTGGCTCCGTGGGCCGGGCTGTTGCCGGGGCGTTTGCTGCATGTGAATGTGCTGGCCTGCTCCATCTTTGCCTCGATCTCGGGCTCGTCTGCCGCCACCACCCAGGTGGTCGGCAAGATGACGCTTACTGAACTGAAGCGCCGGGGCTATGGCGAGGACGTTATCATCGGCAGCCTGGCAGGGGCCGGTACGCTCGGCTTCCTGATTCCGCCCAGTACCGTCATGATCATCTATGGCGTACTGGCTGAAGAATCCGTGCTGCGCCTGTTCACTGCGGGCTGGATCCCCGGCATTTTGCTGGCGGCATGTTTCATGGGCATGATCATGCTCGTGACCTGGCACAAGCCGGAGCTGATCCCGGATTCGGAACGTAACCTGCGCAATCTGCCTTTCTCGGCACGTATCGCTGCACTGAAAGAACTGGCTCCCGCCATGTTCCTGATTCTCTGCGTGATCGGTTCCATGTATGCCGGTGTTGCCACACCGACCGAAGCGGCAGCGCTGGGTGTGCTGGGTGCCTTCGGCGTGGCGAAGAAGCAGGGCGCGGTCACGTTGGAGACCATCCGTTCGGTTGCCATTGGTACGGTGCAGTCCTGCAGCATGATGGGCATGATCATCGTTGGCGCCACGATTCTGGGTAGTGCCACCGCGGCCTTGGGGGTTCCGGGTGCAGTCACCGAGTTTGTGACGGCCATCAATCTGCCACCGTTTGGCCTGATCATTGTCCTGATGCTGATGTACATCATTCTGGGCATGTTCATGGAAGGCTTCTCGATGATCGCCACCACCTTGCCGGTCGTCTTGCCGCTGATTACTGCGGCTGGTTTTGACAAGGTCTGGTACGGCATCTTCATGGTGCTGGTGGTTGAAATGGCGCAGATCACGCCGCCCGTGGCCTTCAACCTCTCGATCATTCAGGGGATCACCGGTTATCCGATGGGTTATCTGTGCAAGGTGACGATGCCCTTCCTGATCATGATGATGGCGTTCACACTGATGCTGGCCCTCTTCCCCGGCATTGTGTTGTGGTTCCCCAACCTCATTCTTGGTTGACAGAATCGGTTCGGCACGGTTTTTTTGAAGCCCCCTGACGGCTGGCGACCTTGTGTCGCCAGCCGTTGTTTTTTACGCCGGCATCCTGTTGTTCACATTGAAAAATTATTACCTGAAATCGATTGGCTGTATGTTCTGAGCGCCATTATTAAAAGATATTAAGCATTTATGTGGCTGCGCAATAATAGCTTGAGCAGGTGGAGTTTTATCTTATGCATAGATACAGAAATAATATTATTTTTGCTGGGTACTCAAGCGTAGTATTTAATTCCTGGAGCAAATTGTCATGATGGGCAGAAGTGTCAATTTTTCTCGGGATTTATAAGAACTGTTTTGTTATTAAATGGGTAATCCAAGCCATTTAAATTAAAAGCGCATATGCGGAATACGCAATAAATACAAAGCTCGTAGGCCGTATATATGTAAAATATATCAGGGGGTTTTATGAGTACGCAGAGCAATATAGGGGCACGGCTGGATAGGTTGCCGACGTCCAAATGGCATTACCAGGTATTTTGGCTGATCGGCCTGGGGCTTTTGGTTGATGGTTTTGACAATTACATCGGCGGCTTGACCCTGGCGGAATTGGTCAAGAGCGGCTGGTCAAACAACTGGTGGAATGCCACGTTCAATTCAGTCACGATGGCGGGTCTTTTTGTCGGTTCGTTGTTTGCAGGCTTTACCGGCGATCGTTTCGGCAGAAAATTTGCCTATCAAATCAATTTGCTGATTTTTGGTCTGGCTTCGATCGCCGCATCGTTTGCTACCAGCATGTTGATGCTGACCGTTTTGCGCTTCGTTATCGGCATTGGCCTTGGCGCGGAAATCGTGGTGGGTTTCGCCACGTTTACCGAGTTCGTTCCGGCAAAAACACGCGGTAAATGGTCCTCGTCCTTGTCGTTGGTGGGCAATATGGCGCCCCCCATCGCCACCTTTACCGGCTATCTGGTCATGCCGATTTTTGGCTGGCGTGCGATGTTCCTGATCGCCGGTATTGCCGCGCTGATCTTGTGGGTCGCCCGGCACGGTATTCCGGAATCTCCGCGTTGGTATGAATCGCGTGGCAACCTGAAAAAAGCCGACGAAATTCTGACCAAGGTTGAAAAAGACATCGAGAAGCAGCAAGGAATCAAGCTTCCCCCGGTGGCTGCGAGCGCTGCGACCCAGGATGTCGCCGTGGTACAGATGCCGTTCACGCATCTGTTCAAAGGCCACCTGCTGAAAACCACCATTCTGGGGATCAGTGTATTGATCGGCATGAATACGGCGATTTACAGCATTATCAATTGGATCCCGACCATCTTCGTTCAATCCGGCATCTCGGTGCAAAAGACGCTGGGTCTGACATCGCTGATGTTCTGCGGCGCACCGCTGGGCGTATTCCTGACTTCGCGTTTTATTGATCGCTTCCCGCGCAAGGCGACGGCCATTACCCTGCTGCTTTCCCTGGCTGCCCTGGCTTATGTATATTCACTGCAACGCACGGAAACC
>Ga0316604_10000864_pt1 | contig 31516 bp, 23 predicted proteins | sample OWC_soil_day20_C_FD_207650 | JGI IMG/M metagenome (GOLD analysis project Ga0316604, IMG submission 207650) | Wetland soil microbial communities from Old Woman Creek delta, Ohio, United States - OWC_soil_day20_CT | ecosystem: Environmental > Terrestrial > Soil > Wetlands | place: USA: Ohio... | reverse complement strand
ATCTCTGCGCGTATCCATCAGCACATCGAGGATGGCTATGAAGCAGACCTGTTTCCCGTCCTTACATTCACCCCAGGAGGCATCATGAATACCGGAACCACCATTCACCGCGCCATCACCGGCGACAAAGACCGGCTCGTCAACGATTTGAAAAACGCCTTTGCCGACGCCAACAACCTGCTTCAGGACATCTCGGAAGGTTCGGTCGAAGAGTTCTCCGCTGCCTGCACGAAAATCGAAGAAACACTCATTGAAGTCCGTAGCCGACTTGGCGAATCATGCGATACCGCTACACGCACGGCACATTGCACAGCGGCCGCGGCCAAAGACTATGTCATACAGAACCCAGGCAAGATCGTCGGTGCTGCCGTCGCAACCGGGCTCATCATCGGTATCCTGCTGGCGCGCCGCTGAGCCAGACCGGCCAATCCCGCCGGGAAGGAAAGCAAGCCACAGCGCCCCGCCATCCAGCGCGATCCGGGGCGCTGTCACAAGCATTTCAAGAAGACCGATGTTCGAGAAACCCTCACAAAAAAATAGCGCCTGGCAAACCATCGGGTCGCCAGGCGCCTTGTTTTGAGACGATTCAGCGTGCGGAAATCACACCACTATCGTCGGAAAGAATGATCTCGACGCGGCGGTTCATCTGCCGACCACCGGCACTGTCATTACCGGCTACCGGATAGGCCTGGCCGTACGCATGGGTCGTGATGCGCTCACCGCCGATACCGAATCCGATCAAGGCCGTCCGTACGGCATCCGCGCGCCGGCCAGAGAGTTCCTGATTGTGGCTGCTGCTGCCGGTGCTATCGGTAAAGCCTTCGATGAGTGTTTTGCGCTGCGGGAATTGCTTGAGGATGTTCGCCAGTTGCTCGACATTGCGTGCGCCTCCCGTTTTCAGCACCGCCTGATCCGTGTCGAACAACATGTCACCGATGGTGATCACCATCCCGCGGTCTGTTTTCTGCGCTTTCAGTTCATCCAGCTGAGTCTGAAGCTGTGCGTTGCGTGCCATCGCGTCATTGGCTTCGCGCTGCGAGGCCGCCGATTGGCGCTGTGCCCCGGCTGCTTCGCGCTGGGCGGTGTCGGCGTTGTGCTGGGCAAGATTGGCTTCGCTCGTCCTGGCGGCAAGCCGGACTTTGTCCCGTTCGCCTTCGGCACTGCTGACGGCCAGTTCTGCGGTTTTCTGAATACCCGTTTCCTGCGCAATCGCGGTCCGCTGTTTGGCCAGATAGGCCAGATGGTTAACATCCTCCGGCTTGTCTTCCCTCATCCAGGCATCATTCGCCCGGGCCAGTGCATCACCGGCTTGTTTGAGCTCGCCACCGGCGAGATCACGGGTCTGGGGATTGTCTTGCGCCGCGCGATAGTCGCTGCGCGCCTGATCAAGCTGGGCGTTGTTGGCAGGCAGGGTACTGCAAGCCGCCAGCACCGCCGCAGCGATGAGGGTCAGTGCAAATGTCCGGTTCATGTTCATGATCGAATCCTTAAAGTGGGTGACTATTTGCTTTTGCGATCAAGTTCTTCGCGCAAGACCTGGATGCCGGTCTGCAACTCGGAGGCTGCCTTGCGTGCCTTGATCGAACGGGCCTTGGCCTCGGCAAGCTGGGCATCGACCTGGGCTTCCTGTGCCAGGGTCCTGGCCTGGTCGTAATCTTCGGCAACCATGGCAAGCTTGGCGCGATCAAGCTTCTCGCGAGCAGTCTGCATCTCTGCCGGGGCCAGCTCAGCGCCGCCGGAACTGGTGGCCCGCGCAACGGCTGCGGAGGACACGGCAATCTGCTCGGTCGGCGCGGGAGTACTCGCGCAGGCCAGCAACAAGAACGAAGAGCCTGCGATCATCGCAAGCAAACCGATCCTGTCCACACGCAGAGATGCACGGCTATAGCATGGGGTTTTCATCATTTATCCATTCGTAGAGTAATTCGGGGAAGGGGCGCGATGGCCACACCGGAACCTTTCCGGTGGCGGCACACTTGGCAAAATCAGCTTGAGGCCGACGCACGTTGGGCGGCGTGTGGCAAGCACACATCAAACAAGCAAACCCGGGCACCCTCACAAGATGCCGATAACTTGGTCCGCAGCACCGGAAGACACCCACCCTGCAAACACTGGAATCACCGCCCGCAATCGCTGGCGGTGATTCCACACAGGCGTGATTAATTATTTGACGTGCATGCTATTTCTGACGGACTTCACACCGCTGACCTGGCGCGTCACTTCAACGGCCTTGTTCACCTGCGTCTGCGTGCTCACGAAACCGCTGAGCTGAACCGTGCCCTTGAAAGTTTCAACATTGATTTCTGCCGATTTGAGGGTCGATTCGCCAAGGATGGCCGCCTTCACCTTGGTGGTGATGACGCTATCGTCAACATATTCCCCTGTACCTTCCTGCTTGGGCGTTGCCGCGCAGCCCATGAGTGTCGTCAGGGTCAACGCAAGAAAAATGACGGAAAGAAGCTTGCTTATTTTGTTCATGATGAATTCTCCAGAGTGAGGTGAAACAGGACGTCTGGTGTCCACAATGTCGACGACACACTGCCGTCTGTAACCAGACCATCCACCGCCCGCCGAGATGACGCTGCACGGCAGTGTGAATTGCTTCTAATGCGGGCCTTTGAGCAAGGCGTGATAGATCACCAGTAGCAGCACCGCCCCCACCACCGACACCAGCAGGCTGTAGAGGTTGAAACCGGCCACACCACTGAGCCCGAAGGTATTGAACAGCCAGCCGCCGATGATGGCGCCCACGATTCCGAAAACGATGTCCATCACCATACCCTGCCCGCTTCCAACCACGATCTTGCTGGCAATGAATCCAGCCAGAAGACCCATGACAATCCACCCCAGTAGTGACATGACAGTTTTCCTTTCGTGTGCCGATCCGGCACTGTCTTGAATACGGCCCCAGATTAGTCATCCACGCGGCCTGTGTCGGTGCGTTGTCGAACATAAGAAGGCCCTGGAATCCGGCTGACTCATGATGGGAACAGGAGATCGGGGTGACTCAAGCGCGCAGAGAAATCCTTGGCGTTCAAGGGTTGGCTGAACAGAAAACCCTGCCCTTCGTTGCATTGGTGCTTGAGCAGAAAGGCGAATTGCGCCCGGGTTTCAACCCCTTCAGCAATCACCCGCTGGTGCAGGTTTCGCCCCATCCCGATCACGGCGCTGACGATGGTGGGGTTATCCGCATCGCTGGCCAGTTCACGTACAAAAGATTGATCGATCTTCAAGGTATCTATCGGAAAACGATTCAGATAACTCAAGCTCGAATAACCGGTACCAAAATCATCAATGGCCAGGCGGACCCCCATGGCTTTGAGCGCATCGAGGACGGACGCCGAGGATTCGGCATCGTGCATGAGCACGCTTTCGGTCAACTCCAGTTCAAGAAAAGCGGGAGGCATACCGGTGTCCTGGAGGATCTGGGCCACCCCCTTCAGGAAATCCTTGTGGCAAAACTCCAGCGCGGAAATGTTGACCGCGACCGGCACGGCACACAGTCCTGAATCGATCCAGGCACAGACCTGTCTGCAGGCTTCATGCAAGACCCAGCGACCGATCGGCACGATGAGCCCACACTCTTCGGCAATCGGGATGAACTGCATGGGATAGACCAGCCCATTCTCCGGATCCTGCCAACGCAGGAGCGCTTCGGCTCCCGTCATTTTCCCCGTGGCAAGGTCTATCTGTGGCTGAAAATACAGTTGAAACTCGGCTTGCTTGAGCGCACGCCGCAAACCATTTTCAATCCCCAGACGCCGCATGGCGCGGGTATTCATCTCGGCTCTGAAGAACTGATAATTGTTGCGCCCACAATCCTTGGCATGGAACATCGCCGTATCCGCATCCTGCATCACGGCATCCATGTTGTCGCTGTCATCCGGATAGATGCTGATGCCGATGCTCATGGTGACGTGCAATTCATTGCCGCCGATCAGATGCGGCAAGGCACACGCAGCGAGCAGTTTTTCCGCTACGCGGGCAGCGTCCGCAGGCTGCTCCACTTCAGCCAGCAGGATCACGAATTCATCGCCGCCCTGACGGCATACCGTATCGGTATCGCGCACTCCGGACACCAAACGACCCGCAACGGACTGCAGCAACTGGTCGCCGATAACATGTCCCAGGGAATCATTGACATGCTTGAACCCATCCAGGTCTACAAACAGCAGGGCAGCCCGAGCATGGCGCCGGTTGGCGAGTTTCATCGCTTGCGAAAGTCGCTCCGTCAACAGCGCCCGATTCGGCAAGTCGGTCAGGAAATCATGCTGGGCCAGATAAGTCATTTTCAGTGCCATGGCCCGTGAAACGCTGACATCATGAAAGACGATCACCGCGCCACTGACTGCCCCATCCCGATTGTGGATCGGCGATGCGGAATCCTCGATGGAAGACTCGAATCCATCACGATGTATCAGGATGCAATCGGCCGCCAGCCCCACGGTCTTGCCGCCCTCAATGGCACGCAGGGCCGGATTCACCGCCGGCTCACGTGTTGCCCCATCAACGATGTTGAACACCTCGGGCAGTGCCCGCCCCAAGGCCTCGACACTGGGCCATCCGGTCATTTTCTCCGCCACCTGGTTCAGGTAGCTCACCTGCCCCGCCAGATCGGTGGTCAGCACTGCGTCGCCAATGGAATTGAGGGTGACCTCGGCGCGTTCCTTTTCATAGAACAGGGCGTCTTCGGACAGCCGCAAATCCCGCTCTGCCGCTTTGCGTTCGGAGATGTCCTCAACGGTCTGGACACGCCTGCCCGCCTCTACCCCATCATGCATCCCTGCCGCATTCAGGCGCGTCCAGATGGTGCGCTGGTCTGCCCGCAGGAAACGCACTTCCGATTTGAACGGGGTCTGGCGACTGACCGCCTCCTGCCATTCAGCCAGCGCCCGCTCGCGGTCCTCGGGCAGGATTGCCATGCTCCAGTGGGTTCCCAGGATCTGCTCGGAATGCAGGCCCGAAATCTTTTGATAGGCCGCGTTGGAATAGACGCAGTGCCCCAGATCATCCGAGACAAGAATCCCCAGCGGTGAGGCGTCGCTCATCATCCGGAAGAGTGCTTCGCTGGGACGCAAACCACCGGAAATATTTTGGGCATTTTCCGGATCGTTCTCGACAAGAAGTAGCGTGGCAGGCGTGTCGTTCATGGCATGAACCTCAGAGAGAAAGCACCTCGACTCGATCAGGCAGCGAGCCCTCCGGCAGATGGATGTCAGCAGTGTCTGGACCGGGACCCCTTGTTACGCCCCCGGAAAGCCTGCACTCCAGCAGATTGCTCAGATCGGCAGCCCCGGTCTGTTCGCTAATGCACACACTCACTGTGTGTGACAGCGTACAGAACTACCCTGCCCCTGCGCGCATCGTGGCGACAAGGACTCACTTCAGGATAGTTATTCGTCATTCATTCACGAAAGGTCAAAACATGAGCATCACAGGAAAAGTCGCCGTGGTTACCGGCGCCGGCCAGGGAATTGGTCGCGGCATTGCATTGCGTCTGGCCAGGGATGGCGCAGACATCGCCCTCATCGACATCAATCAGGACAAGCTCGCCAGCGTGACCCTCGAAATCCAGGCGCTGGGCCGCAAGGCAACCAGCTTCGTGGCGGATGTGAGCGACCGTGCCCTGGTGTATGCCGCCATCGATCACGCCGAGGCAAAACTCGGTGGCTTCGACATCATGGTCAACAACGCCGGGATCGCCCAGGTCCAGGCCATTCTCGATGTCACCCCCGAAGAGGTTGAGCGGATATTCAGGATCAATGTGCAGGGCGTGCTGTGGGGCATCCAGGCCGCTGCGAAAAAATTCAAGGCACTCGGGCACAAGGGCAAGATCATCAACGCTTCCTCCATTGCCGGTCACGACGGCTTTGCCCTGCTCGGCGTGTATTCGGCCACGAAGTTCGCCATCCGCGGTCTGACCCAGGCTGCCGCACGCGAATTGGCCAGCGACGGCATCACCGTCAACGCCTATTGCCCGGGCGTGGTGGGAACCGACATGTGGGTTGAAATCGACAAGCGCATGGCCGACATCACCGGTGCCCCGATCGGCGAGACCTACAAAAAATACGTACTGGGGATAGCTCTGGGGCGGGCCGAGACCCCGGACGATGTGGCTGCGCTGGTCTCATTCCTGGCCGGTCCGGATTCCGACTACATGACCGGCCAGGCCCCCCTCATCGATGGCGGCATGGTTTATCGCTAAAGCAACAGGGCGGGCCTGCCCGGCAGCCCTGCCGGGTCATCATCGGAAATGATCAGCGCCCGTCGCCTTTCACCGCAAACGAGACGCCCTTGTTCAGCCTCACCGGCTGAAATTCCGGCAGCGCCTTGGGATCGACCGCAAAAGCAAACACGTAATTCGGAAAGGTGTCGGCAAAGTCATTGTCATTGGTCGCCAGCAGCAGATGACGGCCATCGGGAAGATCCGGGCCAAAGGCGTAGCCTTCAATCTTGTCCGGCAAGCCATCGGGCGTCGTGTACGGATTGGCCGCATTGATCAGCTTGCCTACATCCGCAAACAGCGTTTTCTGCAGCGGCACAAGGGTCGAGGTCTTGTCGTCATCCGCAGGCAACCTGTCGACCCCGCTCACATCGGTCGGCGCAAGGTCCTGCTTCAGGTCGACAAAATAGAGCAGCTTGCGGCCAGCAGAGCCGGGAACACCATCGCGCTCATCCACCAGAAACTGGTGATCATTGATCGCCAGCACTTCGCTGATTGCCAGCTTCGTCGAATCGCACACATAGACGAATTGACGCGGCGCTTTTTGAGGTTGAGTCAGATCGTAGACCAGAAAACGCGTCTTCCGGCTGGACATTCCACCGTCCTGAACAATGGCGCTTTGCAGCGCCACCAGCAGGGTCTTGCCATCCGGGCTCAGCGCCAGACCCTCGGCACCACGATTCGTGTAACGCCCTGTCCGGTTGTTCTCCGGCTTCATTTCCTCAGCCAGGGTTCGCGCGGGTCTGGCAATCCGGAATTCCGGCGGTACCGCCAGCGTGCCTATCCGTTTGCCCTGTTGGTCAAAGTGATCAATCACGGGGCCATACTCGTCTGAAATCCAGACCGTGCCATCCGGTGCCACGCGAATGCCTTCGGGATCCAGCCTCAGATTCCTGTCCGGATCCGCCTGCGAGAAAGCCGATGAAATCCCCACAAACTGCTGCCCTGCTTCATTCACGAGCACAGACGTACCAACATGTTTCACGGCAACACGCCAGGCATTGCCTGCCGGGCTCACGTCGATATCGACAATCTGGAACCTGTTGTCATACGTTGTGGTGAAATCGAAGGCACTTCCGCCCGGATACTGATACTTGTTCGGCCCGCGGTCTTCGAGCGCCAGGTAGCGATTGGCAAAGCCCGTGTACGCCAGCCCCGAACCAAAGCCATCGAACGAATCCTGATAGCTCTTGCCATCTTCGAGCAGCACATGTGGCAAGCCGGATTTGTCCGGCATCGCCCGCGATCCGCCCGGAATCGCCGCGGCCCCGAGAAACACCACCGCATCTTCACCGAACACCGGAGGGGAAAGGCGGGTCGCCGTCCCGGCGCAGCCTGCCACCAGCCACGGCAAGAGCACTACGCCCAGCCAACACCTGCCACACACAGAATTCGAGATGTGCTTCATTGCCGATACCTGCTGAAATCAAGACCAGATGACCACGATAAGACGGAATTGTTACAGCCAGACGTCAAGCGCCTGTCCACAAAAAGTATTCCGTCTTCGGACACCTCGAACACGCTTTTCAGCCGGGATTGACACGGCCTCCATCCCATGAAAACGGGCCGTCCGGCCGTGGCGTGAAAGCCCCTGCCGCACAGCCCGTGCCGGACCAGATCATTCGCGCTATTTGCGGTCCGGACCACGCTCGTCCGGCTTTTCCCTGTCCTTGCCCGGACCTTGCCGGGATTCGTTCTTCTGCGCCGGCGCCCTGCCCTGTGGGGTAGCACCACCCTGCGGGGCATTGTTCCTGCCACGGGATTGTGGCTCCGGCTGAGCCCGGGGCGTCTTCTGCTGTTGTTGCGGCTGCGCCTGCTGCGGGGTGGGTGATGCTGCGCGTTGGGGCGCATCCCGCTGGGGGGCCGTCTGCGTACGCGGTGCCGGTGTGGCCTCACGACCACGTGGCGCTTCATGTTGCTGCTGGCGGATCTGCGGATCGCGTGCCTCGTAACGATAATGCTGGTCCTGCAGGGTCTGCTGCTGCGCGCCCTGCGGATAGCGCTTGCCCGAATACTGGCGCTGGTAGGTCGGCAGGGGTGGGCGTTCCGGCGAGGCTTCACGTCCGCGTTGATCCCAGCCACTGCGGTGCTGAGCCCACTCGGATCCCCAATGTTCTCCCCAACGCGGCGGCGCATCGCGCTGCCAGCCACGGAAAAATGCCGGCGCGTGCCGGTAATAGCGGACAGGAATTCTCAGGAGATCGAAGGGCACCGCTTCCGGCGTCACGGCTCCCCACGGCCCGTTGTACCAGGTGCTGGCGTACCAGTTATCTTTCTGAAATACCCAGTACATCCCGTCGTAGAAAAAGTAATTCGACTGCATCCCCGGCGCGTAATAGACCGGATAGCCGGGCACCGGAACCAGATCCGGAAACACTGGAACATTGATCCCGATGCTCAAACCCGGCGCACTGAACCCAATGCTCAGCTGTGCCACGGCCGGTAACGCCGGACACAACAGCATCGACAGCACAAACAATTTCGTACGCATAAATCCTCCAGTCCGCCCACAAACATCGCTGCCCGGCACACAGGCCGGAGCAGCCGCTCGTAGTACTTTGAAATGCCGGACAACATGCGTCTGTACGCCACCGTACGCATCCGGGAGAGACCGCCGACAAGCACCCGCCAGAGTGTTGTCTGGCGCACAGACTGCCCGGCTAGGCATTTGTAAGCTTTTATCCAGAGCAAGCCCGGGGCATCACGGTAAAACCCTGCCCTGCCCCCACCACAAAAGCTTGTGCGCCTTAGCGGGTCTCCCGAAGACTGGAACCCACGAGGTCTCGTCCGCTTGTTCCCCTTTCCCAAGGAGCGCCTCATGACCCAATACCCGATCGCCGTGATCGTCGGCAGCCTGCGCCGTGATTCATTCAATCGCCAACTCGCCGATGGCATGGCCAAACTGGCACCACCGGAGTTCTCGTTTAAGCAGGTCCAGATCGGTGATCTGCCTCTCTACAATCAGGACGACGACGCAAATCAGTCCGTCGCCGTCAAACGTCTGAAAAGCGAAATCAGTGCCGCAGCCGGCCTGCTGTTCGTCAGCGCCGAATACAACCGTTCCATCCCGGGCGTGCTCAAGAACGCCATAGATCAGGCTTCACGGCCGTATGGTCAAAGCGTCTGGGGCGGCAAACCCACCGGCATCATCGGTGTATCGCTCGGGGCCATTGGTACCAGCCTGGCGCAACAGCATCTGCGCAACATCCTCGCCTATCTGGATGTACCGACCATGGGCCAGCCCGAAGCCTTTCTCCAGGCCCGCGAAGGCTTGTTTGACGCCAGCGGCAACATCGGCGAGCCCAGTCTGAAGTTCCTGCAGAACTGGATGGATCACTACGTGGCCTGGGTGAAGAAACACAGCGCCTGAGCACTCAGTCGCCGTTCGCGTGCCAGAGCGCACGCGTCGGCCCTTCAACCGGTAGTGCGGATCCATTCTCCGCCACGAGACACACAATGAACTACTCAAGCTTGATGGTGAATCTGGAACTTGGACACCTGAATACGGGGCTTCTCCAGGTCGCGAGTGACATGGCCGATCTGTTTCACGCCGATGTGATCGGCATCGCAACTTGTCAGCCCATGCAGATGACTTACGACGCCGCCTATGTGGCCACGGATTTTTTCGAGCAGGCGCGGGACCAGATCAACCAGAACATGCGCGAAACCGAAGCCGAGTTCCGCCAGGCCATGCAGACCCATGCCCAGTCACTGGAATGGCGTTCCTGCGTCATGACCGGTTCGCTCGCCGATTATGTTGCCAATGAAGCCCGCAGTACCGATCTGCTCATCACCGGCGTGGGCGCCATCAACACGACCGATGCGCCGCGCAACGTTGACACAGGTAGCCTCATCATGCAGCTGGGCCGCCCGGTCCTGATGGTGCCAATCGCCATCGAAAAACTGGGGTTGGACCAGGTGATGATCGCCTGGAAAGACTCACGCGAATCCCGCCGTGCCGTGCTGGACGCTTTGCCACTGCTGAAAATGGCCGCCCAAGTCAGCGTTGTCGCGCTCTTCGGCAAGGATGAAAAACCTTTGATGCGCAAGAGCCTCGACGACGTAGTGAACTGGCTCAAAAAGCACGGGGTGATCGCCGAATCCATCGAAGCGGCCGCCGACGAGCATGACGCCAGGCAACTGGACGCCATCGCCAAGGCCCACGGAATCAGCATCATCGTGGCCGGCGCTTACGGCCACAGCCGCCTGCGCGAATGGGCGCTGGGCGGCGTAACGCGCGATCTACTGCTCAAGGGCACGCACTGCGCGTTCGTTTCGCACTGAGCGAACAAACCCACGGGGAATCGCTCCCCTGCAATCCGGGCATGCGTGATTTGCGCCACACGCCCGTTCGGTTCGATAGCGAACATACAGCCCGCGCCGATCTGCCTACACTGCCCCAAACGATGCGTCACCCATCCACCCCTGACCCCGCTTCTGAATGACAGAGTCTTTGCCCATAAAAACAATTCGTCATTGAATTCAATCAGCATCAAAAACACGTTCTCGCAATCGAATGAAGTTCGCCCCCAACCCCCACCAAGGAGTACCCCATGAGCTTAGGATCCATCCTCTTGATCATCCTGATTCTGATGTTGATCGGCGTCATCCCGAACTGGCCGCATAGCCGCAATTGGGGTTATGGCCCCAGCGGCGGGGTCAGCCTGGTCCTGCTTGTCGTTGTCGTCCTGCTGATCATCGGGAGGATTTGATGAACACCCCCGGACGCCCTTCTGCAGCCCTGCGGCGGCAATCCCGCCTGTGCCTGTCCGGGCTGGCCGCCGGCAGCCTCTTGCTGTCGCTTGCGGCCTGCGGTGAAACCTCCACCGTGCCGCTTTCAGCCGGCGTCGGGGTACAACCCGCATTACCTGCGCCCACCCATGACAAGATCCCCACCGTAAACATCGCTCCGGCCAAGGGCTGGCCGGTGGGCATCCTGCCGCTTTCCACCCCCGGGACGCGTGTGGCCGCCTTTGCCAGCGAGCTGGATCACCCGCGCTGGCTGTATGTGCTGCCCAACGGCGATGTGCTCGTTGCCGAAACCAATTCCCCCGCCAAGCCTGAAGACGCCAAGGGTCTCAAGGGCTGGGTAATGGGGCTGCTCATGAAGCGGGCAGGCGCTACCGTAGCCAGTGCCAACCGCGTCACCTTGCTGCGTGACACGGATGGCGATGGCATCGCCGACATGCGCTCGGTGCTGCTCGAAGGGCTCAATTCCCCCTTCGGCATGGCCTTGGTCAACAACGACCTGTACATCGCCAACTCCGATGCCGTGATGCGCTTCCCGTACGTTACGGGAGACACCCACATCACCGCCGCCGGGATCAAGGTCGTTGCCCTGCCGGCCGGGCCGATCAACCATCACTGGACCAAGAATATCCTCGCCAGCCCGGATGGCAGCAAGCTCTACATCACCGTGGGTTCAAACAGCAATGTAGGCGAACGCGGCATGGAAGCCGAAGCGCAGCGCGCCGCGATATGGGAGATGGATCTGCACACCGGCGCCTACCGCGTTTTTGCCAGCGGCCTGCGCAACCCCAACGGACTGGCCTGGGATGCCGACAACAGCAAGCTGTGGGCCGTAGTCAATGAACGGGACGAACTCGGCAATGACCTTGTTCCCGATTTTCTCACCTCGGTACGCGATGGTGCCTTCTACGGCTGGCCCTACAGCTATTACGGCCAACACATCGATACCCGCGCAACCCCGCCACGCCCCGATCTGGTCGCCAGCGCCACGGTGCCGGACTATGCCCTGGGCGCCCACACCGCGCCGCTCGGCCTCGCCTCATCCGCCGGCACCAGCCTGCCCGCCTCGTTTGCCAACGGTATGTTCATCGGCCAGCATGGCTCGTGGAACCGCAAGCCCTTCAGCGGCTACAAGGTCATCTTCGTGCCCTTCGTCGAGGGCAAGCCGGTGGGCGCCCCCGTGGATGTCCTGACAGGTTTTCTCAGCAAGGAAGGCACCGCCTACGGCCGACCGGTCGGCGTGGCCCTCGACAAACAAGGGGCCTTACTCGTTGCTGACGATGTGGGCAATGTGGTCTGGCGCGTCAGTTCCGTACCCTGAACCCCATCACCCAATTCAAGGCGGCCGCTCGGCCGCCTTTTTTTGCGTCCACGTGCATTTGATACGCACCAGGCGTACCACGCAGCGAACGGACTTCAACCCGGCCTGGCCGGATCGACAGGCTCCTGCTGCTTAATAAATTTGAAACTCCCGGCAAACAGCCAGGTCAGATCGCATACTTCAGCCTTTCTGCCACGCCTGTCGTCGAGCCCAAACATGTCCTTCTCCACAGTCTTGTCCCGCACTGCCACAGCCTTAGTGCTGCTCGGCGCAATGCCCATGCCTTTTGCATCCGCAGCGACGGAAACCACCGACAACGGCTACAACCTGCCGCCCAGGAAAATCCTCGATGTGATGCGAGCCCCCAGCCTGCCGGTCCCCAGCGTCAGCCCTACGCGCGAAAAAATGTTGCTCGTCGCCTGGCAGGAATATCCCTCTCTGGAACGTGTCGCCACGCCCATCGTGAAGCTCGCAGGCGTGCGTATCGAGGTGAAGAACCACAGCCGGCATGACACGCCTGGAGGCTACGGCATCACGCCGTGTGCTGCGAGCTATGCGCTGGTGACGATCGCCAGCGGCCAGCAGCGCGCCGTGGCGCTGCCTCCCGATGCATGCCCGGGCGCACCGCTCTGGTCGGCCGACGGTAAGCATTTTGCATTCACCAACACGGCGGCCGACGCGGTCGAACTGTGGGTGGGAGACGCCGCCACCGGCAAATTGCGCCAGATGAAGGGGGCCCGGCTCAACCCCGCATTCGGCGATGCATTGCAGTGGCTGGACAACCAGACGTTGCTGGTGAAGCTGCTGCCCAAGGGGCTGGGCCTGCCCCCTGCCGCCACAGGCACACCGGTCGGCCCCAGCATCCAGGAAGCCGATGGCAGCAAAGGCCAGAGCAGTACCTATGAAAACCGCGACACGCTCAGCAACAAGCACGACGAAGACCTGTTCGACCATTACGCGGCCAGCCAGATCGCGACGATCAACATCGGCACCGGCACCATCCGCCCCATCGGCAAGGTCGCCAACTACCTCGAAGTCGACTCCGCCCCCGATGGCCGCCACATCCTCGTGTCCGCCATGCACAAGCCCTATTCCTACGTCACCACCTACGACCGCTTCCCGCGTGAAGTGCAGGTGTGGGACGCCCCCGCGCATGGCGAGCTCACCCTCCACAGCGTGGCCTCCTTGCCCCTGGCTGATCGCGTCCCCATCCAGGGAGTGCCGACCGGTCCGCGCGACTTCGCCTGGCGCCAGAACGAACCCGCCACGCTGATCTGGGCCGAAGCGCTTGACGGGGGGGACTGGAAGGTGAAAGTCCCCGCGCGCGACAAGCTGCTCATGCAACGCGCGCCATTCACGGCAGCACCTGTCGAAATCCTGCGTACCGAACAACGCTTCGGTGGATTCGCCTGGGGCGAACGCAAGGATTTCTCCCTGATGAGCGAATTCGACATGAATCGCCACTGGCAGCGCAGCTTCATCGTCAACGTCGATGATCCGCAACAGAAGCCCCGCCTCTTGTGGGATCTGTCCTACGACGAAAAGTATGCCGCGCCCGGCAATCCCGTCATGCGCCGCATGGCCAATGGCGCTCTGGTCATCCGTCAGGAAGGCGACGCCATCTACCTCGCCGGCAAGGGTGCATCGCCTGACGGCGACCGTCCTTTCCTGGACAGGCTCTCACTCGCAACGCTCAAGAGCGAACGCCTGTTCCGCAGTGGCAAGGATGCCTACGAGGTCTTCCTCGCCTTCACCGGCGCAGACGCCAGCAGCTTCCTCACCTGGCACCAGTCGCCTGTCGATCCACCCAACGCCTTCATGCGCACCCTCGGCCAGTCTGCGACGGCAGAGGCTGGCGAGCCCGCGTACGTTTCCACCGCCCGCGCGCTCACCCATATCCCGGATCCCGCACCGGCCGTGCGCAGCATCAAGAAGCAACTCGTGAAGTACAAGCGTGCCGACGGTCTCGACCTCTCGTTCACGCTGTACACCCCGCCTGGCTACAAGCCGGGAACGCGCGTGCCGGCGATCCTGTACGCCTATCCGCTGGATTACGCGAATGCCGCATCGGCAGGGCAAGTCAGCGGCTCGGAGCAGACCTTCACACGCCTGCGCGAATATCGTCTCCTGCTCCTTGCCGGATACGCGATCATCGACAACGCCTCCTTTCCCGTCGTAGGCGATCCGAAGACGGCCTATGACACTTATATGGATCAGCTCGTAGCCGATGCCAAAGCTGCTGTCGATGAAGCGGTGAAGCTTGGCGTGGTCGACCCCGAGCGCATCGGCGTGACCGGCCACAGCCATGGCGCGCTGATGACAGCCAACCTCATCGCACACACCCGGCTCTTCCGCGCCGGCGTAGCCACCAGTGGCTCCTTCAACAAGACCCTCACGCCCTTCGGCTTCCAGAGCGAGCGTCGTTCACTCTGGGAAGCGCCGGAGGTGTATCAGAAAGTCTCCCCGTTCTTCTATGCCGACAAGTTCCAGGCGCCGCTCCTGATCGTCCATGGCGCAGACGATGCCAACCCGGGCACCACGCCCTTGCAGGCCACCAAGCTCTTTGAAGCCATCCGTGGCAACGGCGGGACCGCACGGCTGGTGATGCTGCCGCACGAGCCGCACTGGTACACGGCGCGCGAATCGAACGAACAGCTGATCTACGAAATGGTCCGCTGGTTCGACAAATACGTGAAGAACGCCGCACCACGCCCGGAAAATTCTGCGCAGCCATAAGCCAGGCAAGCAGAAGACGACAGAAGTTTCGTCCAGATGCCTGCGCTGAGGTACCCGCCCGGTATCTGCTCGGGAGGCGAGTGAGCCCGCTGCCATCCTTCCGGCGAAGAACTGCGCAATCTAGTGAACTTGATCACCCCTTCTGAACCGACATGATCACGGCGCTGTTACTACAATGTCAGCGTGCTGGTCGATGTGATCAGTCGGCCATGAAGGGACGCTCACAGCCTCCTTTTACCGGCCATTCAGATGACCGCTTCACTTTGAAACCTGCCGGATACCCTCGTCATCAATGGCGTCTCAAAGACCTATGCAATGACCGGCTGGCGAATCGGCTACGCTGCCGGCCCGACGGACTTGATTCGGGCCATTGATACACTGTTGTCGCAATCATCCGGCAACTGCTGTTCGGTGAGCCAGGCCGCAGCGGCTGCCGCCATGAACGGTGATCAAAGCTTTGTAAAGACCAGCGTGACGATTTATCGTCAGCGGCGCGATACCAACCTGGCGTTATATAGGCCTGCGGCCCCTGGAACATGATCACCGAAGCAAGCCCCTTATCGCCTAGGCGGCGCCATACTTCATTCGCGCGGGAGACGTGACCGATCAGTGTGCCGTAAGGCCCCTGCTCGCGATCCAGAAAGAAAGGGACGTGGTTGGCAATTAAGCCCTCCGTGTCGTGACATACCCAGGCCCCCAGCGGATGTTGCTCGATCAGTTCAAGAATGATTGCCCGGTCTTCGAGCCTGTGATGCTTTGAAACGTACATGGCACTCCCCTAAAAACCCTGACATACCTAGCGTATTAGCAGGAGCGCCAGAGAGCACATCGTCTGCCCGATCTAGGCATCCAACGCCTGCCAGGCTCTTGTCCGCGCAAACAACGGCGCGCGCCCGCGCGCCTCAAAACCGAGCAGCCCGAACCAGCGCGTGCTTGTAGTGCAGGCCCCTAGCACGAACCAAGCCCGCAGAGCAATGGGCTTCGATGATTTACTTTGCCAGACTATCGACGCTTTTACTCGTAAGGACACGTAGGCCTTTAGCGCTCCAGGATGAACGCCTGTGCCTCAGCAACGTCTGCCCGGCCAGACGGCTGTACGGGGACGTACACCTCGAAGCGACGGTCGAGGAATGAGGGCAGGTGTTGCACATTGCGACAGCGGCGCAGCCATGGCCCTTCGACAGCGCGCCAGCCTGTTTCCTCTTCGATGCGTGTCATGAGCAGCGGCGCGGCAGGAATGTCGACGCCACTCTCGAAACGGAACACCGCATACGCGCCGCCACGCAGTCGTCCTTCATCGAGACCGGAAATCCTGTGCGCCAACGGCGCGTGCAGCAAGGCGGCCTCAGTGTCGATGCGGCTCGTGCCGGAAGCATATAAATTGGCTTCGACATCCACCGCCCACCCGAAGCGTTTGTCACGCTCGATGCCACAGGCCATGGCCCGCGCGCGCAGTTCGTTTGAGGCCTGCTGCAAATCCGAACGTTGCCCCGAGTAGGGAATGTACTGGATCACCATCTCAGGCAGAAGCTCGATACGCAAGGCTGCATGCGTCACTGGTGAGTACTGGCGAAATACCGAAGGCGCCTGTCCGTGCAGACGGCTGAAAGCGCGGCTGAAAGCCTGCGTCGAGGCATAGCCCGCCTCACAGGCAACGTCGAGCAGCGAGCGCTCGGGCTGCGCGATGATCGCCTGGCGTGCGCGCTGCAGGCGCAGACGCCACACGCGGCCCATCGGCGTCTCGTGCGCATACGCATGGAAGCCACCATCGAGACGATGACGCGAGATGCAGGCCACCTCGGCAAGCTGCGCGAGCGTCAGCGTGTCATCGAGATGACCGTCGATATAGCGCGCGAGCGTGCCGAAGCGTTTGATCTGGCGTAGCTGCCTGTCAATGTTGATGCTCATGCCATGCATACCTGTCTGTGGAATCGGGCAATTCCGATCACTGCCCGCATGAGGACCAATGATACTTTTTCGGCGTCCCTTCATGCACTGAAATGCAAACATCCATGCCGATACTGAAGCCGATCAAATTTGTCGCCACAACCATGCTGCTGTTTCTCGCCGAGGACAGAAAGCGCTATTTCATCCACATGCCCATCGTGCTCATCACCGAGACCGGTGAGCTGCTGCCACCATTCCTCAACGGCATGCTGATCACCCTGCTGATGGGCTACCGGCCAGGAGACAGCTTACTGCCACTCGCAATGCTGATCACTGCACTGGCCGCGTCGCGCGGCGTGGTGGCATGGTTTCGTCTGCGCAGCAAGCGCGTGCTTGGCCAGATCGCACTCAACTGTCGCTACCGCGCTCGCGTGTGGGGCTTCGAGCGTCTCGTTGGCTTCTCGATGAACTGGCATCACCAAGAGTCAGCAGGCAACAAGGTGCAGCGTCTGATTACGGGCGCCGATGCAGTGCGCGACTGGGGCAACTTCCACAACGAGATTGCCCAGCCGCTATCGGCCATGCTCGGCGTTGTCATTGCCTGCGCCTTCATCAGTCCGTGGTTCATCGCCTTCGGCGTCTACTTCGTGACCGGCATGGTGCTGATCGAACGCACCTATGACATAAAGATCGCGCGACTGAGCATGCACATCAACAGCGGGGTAGAGAATGCCAGCGGCGCCATCGTAGAAGGCACGACAAATATGCTCACTATCAAGGCATCCGGTGCGGGGTCCATGGTGCGCAATGCGGTAGAAAACAGAGAGGCCAGTGCGAAGGCGCTCGGCCACAACCGCGTCGCGCTCAATGCCGGCAAGGCGCTAACATTTCACGTACATATCGGCATTGCCTTCGGCATCTTCTTGACGGCGATCTCGTGGGCGACGCTCAATCACGTCATCGCTGTCGGCTTCGTCGTGACCTATCTGCAATATTTCAACAGCCTGCGCGCCAGCACGAATGCCTTTACTGATCGCTTCCAGACCATGATTGAGCGTTACGCGGAACTGATGCGCCTGATGCCGCTGTTCGAGCACGCGGGAACAAGTGCGGCGACAGTTCCATTCCCGAGCAACTGGAGGCAGATTTGCGTCCGAGATTTACACTACTCATGGGGCGACAAGACGGCACTACGCGGAGTTAGCTTCACACTGACGCGCGGCGAACGCATCGGCATTGCGGGCTCGTCAGGCAGCGGTAAGTCTTCGCTGATCAAGCTCATGCTGGGTCTGTACGTGCCAAACTCGGGCAGCATTGGGATCGGCGGCACGTGCAATCAGTTGATTGCTCAGGAAGAGCTGGAGAAGCACATTGCCGTGGTGCTACAGGAGGTAGAGCTGTTCAACGTCTCACTGCGCGACAACATCACGCTGATGCGCGAGGTGAATGAAGAACTGTTCGCTCGAGTGTGTAAGGCATCTGCGCTGGATGAACTAATCATGCGATTGCCGCTGGGTGCAGCCACGCCGCTCGGAGAGCGTGGTCATGCCTTGTCCGGTGGCGAACGCCAACGCGTTGGCATTGCACGGGCGTTATATCGCCAGCCCGACATCCTCATCCTCGATGAAGCCACCTCGGCGCTGGATGACACCACAGAGGATAGCGTCATGCACGGCATCATGACCAGCATGCGTGCCGACGCGGTACTAATCGCCATCGCGCATCGCACGCGCTCGCTGCGCGACATGCATCGCGTGCTGCAACTCGAGAATGGACGGCTGCATGAAGAATTTGCCCCGCAAACAATCACGGAGGCAGACGCATGACACTTCGGCTAACAGAACGCAGCGGTCATCCGTAGCATGACTAGGTCAGGTGAAAAGATGCATCTGTCTGGAGGAGCGAAGGGGCTAGAGCGGTCGCTCTTACGCGGCACGCCGACGGGCCGCTTTGGCCGATGATTTGCCGGTGAGCCGTTCCTCAGAATGACGGCTTCACTCGAAAGCCGCTGCTCAGCCTAATCAGCGGAGTGCGCAGATACCGCCAGCGCGGTGATCAAGTTGGCCAGACAGGCGCTCGCGAATGACCAGATTCCGCAAGAACGGAGTCCAGCGCCTTTTGCGACGATCTCTGGATCCCGGCCTGCGCCGGGATGACGCCAGGCGTCCGTACCTTCGCTCGCGATCCGCGATGCCCTACGCATCGCCGGAAGTTCGTCCCGTCCGCGCACCCCGGCCGAAGCGGAACCATTGTGACTTGATCCCTTCCAGCAGCAGCAAGCAGGCCAGGCCGGCGAGCACGGAGAAACCCAGGTCATCCCAATGCAATTGGCCGAAATGGAACAGGCTTTGCGCCGGATGCCAGGCCACGGCGATAGTCAGCAGCACGGAGACGCTGCCCAGCAGGATCCACAGCGAACGATTGGGGCTCAGGAAGGCGCGGATCAGCGAGGCCTTGAACGAGCGGTTGACCAGGATGAGGCCCATGTTCATGAGCACCAGCGACACGAACACCAGGGCGCGCAGATCATCATCAGCCATGCCGAGGCGCGCGGCACTGATCAGGATCGTGGCCAGGATGGCCAGCACGATCACGCCTTGCAGCACCGCCCACACCACCCGGTTCGTCCGCAGCAAGGGGCTGGCGGGATCTCGCGGCGGGCGTTGCATGACATCGTCTTCCTCGCCTTCGGCTTCGAGCACCACCGAGCAGGCCGGGTCGATGACCATTTCCAGGAATGCGATATGGATTGGCGTGAGCATGAGCGGCAGGCCCAGCAGCAAAGGCAGGAGCGCCAGCCCGGCAATCGGGATGTGCACGGCCACGATGTATTCGATGGCCTTGCGCAGATTGTCGTAGATACGCCGGCCGAGGCGGATGGTTTTGACAATCGAGCCGAAGTCATCGTCGAGCAGTACGATCGCCGAGGCTTCGCGTGCCACATCCGTCCCCCGTCCGCCCATGGCGATGCCGATGTGCGCGGCCTTGATGGCGGGCGCGTCGTTGACGCCATCACCGGTCATGGCCACGACTTCGCCACGGGCCTTGAGGCTCTGGACGATGCGCAACTTCTGGTTGGGACGGATGCGCGCAAAGATCGACGTAGTCTTCACGCCCACCGCGAGCTGGTCATCCGACATGGCTTCGATGGCGTCACCATCCAGCACCGCGCTCGCGTCAATGCCGGCCTGGCGCCCGATGGCACAGGCGGTCGCCGGATAGTCACCCGTGATCATCACCACACGGATCCCTGCAGCGCGGCATTCGGCCACGGCTGCCGGCACATTGGCGCGCAAGGGATCGGCAAAGGCGATCAGCCCGACATATTCAAACTTGATATCGCAAGGCGATTCAGGTAACTCCTGCACGGACTTAAGCGTCAGCACGGCAGACTTCGCCACGGCCAGCACGCGGAAGCCCTGATCGGCCAACTGATCCTGCTGGACGCGGATACGGGCGAACTGGTCTTCCGGCAAGCGGCAGATCTGCGCAATCGCTTTGAGGGCACCCTTGGCATAGGCCACACCCGTGCCTTCGGCTTCGCCGGCCATGACGTTTGCCACAGCGAGCAGATCCTGGCGCAGGCCATAGGCGCGCAGGAGCCTGGGCGCTGCAGCATCCGCAAGGGCCGGAAACTGTCTGGCGAAGAGCGTATGCACCGCCACATCCATCGGATCGGTGGGCTCGGCGGGACACGCGGCCCGCGCTGCCGCAAGGGTTTCCTGCAAGCCGCCCGAAACCGGCGCGGCGCCTGGGTTCCAGCTTTCCTCGGCACGCAGCATGGCAACGAGGGTCATGCGGTTTTCGGTCAGGGTACCGGTCTTGTCGGTACACAGAACAGTCGTGGCCCCCAGCGTTTCGATAGCGGAAGCCCGACGGGTCAGCACCCGTGCCTGCGAAATCCGCCAGGCACCCATGGCCATGAAAACTGCCATGACCAGGGGAAACTCCTCAGGCAAGAGTGACATGCCCAACGCGATGCCGCCCAGCATGGCTTGCAGCCACGAACCGCGCAAGAATCCGAACAGCAGCACGGCACCAACGCCGACCACCCCACCGATGATGGCGAAATTGCGGACGAATACGCCGATCTGTTTTTGCAGGGAAGGCTGCTCGGTTTCTATCGTGTGCAAGGCATGGCCGATCTTGCCCATTTCACTGCGCGCCGCCGTTGCGTGCACCAGGGCATTGCCGGTGCCACGCACGACCAACGTACCGGCAAACACATAGGGCAGGTCTTCGCCACCCGGCACCGGATCAAGGTGTTTCGCGGCAGGTGCAGCGCCGGCTTCCGGTGCCATCTTGCGGACCGGCACCGATTCACCGGTGAGCAAGGATTCGTCCAGCAGCAGATCGTGTGCGGATAAAAGCGTGGCGTCGGCCGCTACGCGGTCGCCCTCCGAAATGACAATCAGATCACCACACACCACCTCGCGCCCCGCGATCTGGATCCGCCGGCCATCGCGGATCACTGTGGCGCGCGGACTCGCCAGATTGCGCAAAGCTTCGAGCACGCGCTCGCTACGCGACTCCTGAACGATGGTGATGGCCACCGAGAGTGTGGCAAACCCCAGCAGCAGCAAAGCCTCGATCCGGTCGCCAAGGAGCAGGTAGACCACGCCGCCACCGATCAGCAAGGCAAACATCGGCTGGCACACCACCTCGAAGAGGATGCGCATGAAGCCGCGTTGCTCGGGCCTGGGCAGTTCGTTATAGCCATCGGCCTTCAGGCGCGCGGCAGCAGCTGCGGCGCTCAGGCCGCCGGAGGCCGCCCCTTCCTTGATTGCTTCAGGCATCTTGCATTCCTTGATGTAACAGAAAATCCTGATCTTTCAGCATAGACACCACAAGCGCAGGGCATGACGAACTTTCAGGAACTGTTCACGATATTTGGCCTGTCATTCAACGCCCTCCCTTTCAAGGGAAGGGTTGGAGAGGAATTGATTACCCGGAATTGCCGCCAAATTTATGGCTTTTGCAATCTCGGAGACAGATTCCTAGACGACAGGCTACGCCTTCAGATCCGCCAGCAGCGAGCGGGCACGTTCTTTCTCGTCCGCACTGCCATGCACGATGAGGATGTAGTTATCCACCTTGAGTGCGCTCTCATACTTGATGACCTGATCTTTCGGCACGCCGATCTGGGTCAAGGCCGCGCCCAGAGCCGATGCGCCCCCAACAACGACCGCGCCTTCCAGCGCACCCACCAGTGCTGCGACAACAGGCCCTGCCATTGCCATCAGGCCCAGGCCAGGCAGGAAAAAGACGGCGGGGCCCAGCAACAGGCCCCAGATGCTTCCCCAGAAAGCGCCAATGCCGCCCCAGGATTTGATCTTGTCTTCCGAGGTGTAGAAGCCGACCGGATTTTCTTCACTGTGGTAACCCTTGCCGACCAGCGAAAGCATCTTCATGTTGAAGCCGGCACGGCTCAGCGCAAGGATCGCGCCTTCTGCAGCCTGATGGGTATTGAAGACATGAATGCACGAGTCTTTGTTGTCCATGATTTTTCCAGTTGAAAGAATGAATCAAACCTCAAGCCGCTCACAGGATGGCGATGTCCATCTTGTCCACCACGCCGCGCACACCGGGCGCATCCCAGGCGGTATTCAGCGCCAGATTGCGTTCAGCCCAGTTATGAACATGCCCCTCCAGCGTGACTTCGTCACCTTTCACACTGACTTTGACATTGATGTTGCGGGCATCGCCCTTGGCATAGCGCTTCAAGGCGGATTCGATGCCCAGCTTGATGTCACCCATCGTGCTTTCCGGATGGATGAGGATCTGATCGCTGACGCCGGTCACGCCCATCAGATGCTGCACCGAGGCCACGGCCGCGCGCCGCTGGTATTGCCAGTCCAGATTGCCCGACAAGGTGACCCAGCCATTCTCGACCACGACCTTGAGCGCATCACGCGGAAAATGGGTAGACCAGAGCAACACGTTTTCCACTGCGCCGGCAATATCCGCATCGGTCCGCAGGCTGAAGGCCGGCAGGGCGACATCCATCGCAACCGCCATGGCCTTGACGCCGGAGACACGCTGCGCGGCGCGCTCGGCATCAAATTTTTCTGCATAGCTCGCCACATGGCCGGTCAGGGTCACCACCCCGCCATTGACCGTCACACCGATATGCGCGGCATCGACGGAAGGTTCCCAGTCAAGCTCGGCAATCACATCACGCTGTACATCCAGATCCGTTTTCATAACAAAACCTCCACTCGGTCAAGAGGGGCCAGCGTGCGCACAATCCGTCTTCCCATCTGTTCGATGGCGCACGTAGCGAGACCCTTCATTCAGACCATTCAAGGCAGACAAGACGGAAGCTCCCGACACGGGCCGGGCATTCCGTGCAAGCGTCTCACCCGGCAATCGTCATATGGTCCACCACGTTCCGGACCCCGGGCGTGCCCCAGGCGGAGTTCTTGACCAGCTCGCGTTCGGACCAGTCATGCACGGCGCCGGAAAGGACCACGCTATCGCCCGTCACATCGACGATGATGCCGCCGTCACCGGTCTTGGCCACCCGTTTCAAGGCCGCCTCGATCTCCGATTTCACTTCGCCGATGACCGGATTGGTCTTGATCGTGACTTGATCACTGATCCCGGTGACGCCCACCAGATTGGAGACTGCCTGCATGGCAGCCTGCTTTTGATAATCCCAATCGACTTCACCCGACAGGGTGACCCAGCCACCCTCGACCATGACCTTGATTGAATCCGTCGGGATGGTACTCATCCATTTCAGGACGTTTTGTGCCGCATGGGCCACCACCACGTCACTGCGCTGGTTCCAGTCTGCCAGCTTGACGTTCAGGCGAACGGTCAAGGCCTGTACGCCCGCCACGCGCTGCGCCGCACGCTCGGCACTCCACTTTTCGGCGTAGCTTCTCACCGTGCCATCAAGGGTGACAATTCCGTCCTTGACCTCGACGCATATGTTTTCCGCATTCACCGCGTTTTCCCACTTCAGCTCTTCAATCACGTCCTGTTGCACACTTGCATCCGTTTTCATGGTTCTTTCTCCGTTGCGTTCAGAAGCATCGAGCCTGCGCAAAACCGGCATACCGATCTGTACGCCAGCGCGCTTATGACCCGGATTTGCGGCGCGCTTGCGTACGTTGGCGAACAGACCTTCACACCGCCCGGCGTGCAAGCTCCGGTTCAGGTTCCCGGGGGGGCATCAGGTTTTTCGCAAAACCCCCGGAAAACTGCTTGAAGAGCACGGAGCAACGCCATCAGTTTTGGTTTCCTCGATGCGCCAGCACTTACGGCTCTGCCATCAAGGGCGGCGACACCGCTCCTCTGCATTGTTTGCAGGCCAAACCATTACACGAGGTCATCATGAAAGACAGCAACAACATGAAATGCATAGCTGGCGCAGTCATGCTCCTGGGATGCATCGCATCCGGCAACGCCGTAGCGCAGGACAACAGCTTCCAGGCGCCTGCCAAAGGCAATTACAACCCCTCCTGGTATATCGCCCCCAGCCTCAACGGGATGAATCCGGACGACAAGTTCGGTACCGATCATCGTGGCGGCGGTGTGGGTCTGCGCGTAGGCAAGCCGATTGCAGAATCATGGGACATCCAGTTCGGCACCACCTATTCCCGCGCGCACACTGGTGAATCCAGCATCCGCGAAAACACCCTGGGCGCCGATGCGCTCTACCTGTTCTCGCGTGGCCGCATCCGCCCCTTCCTGCTCATCGGTGGCGGAGCGGAATACGACAAATATGATCGTCCGGGCTCCAAGGGCAACCGCTATTCACCGTATGCCAACGCCGGCCTCGGAGTGCAATACTCCTTCAACAACCAGTGGGGCATGCAGGCAGATGTGCGCTATGCAGAAACCTTCATCAGGGGCAACAGTCTCGGCTTTGACCGCGCACATGGCAGCATTGCCACGCTGGCAGTGACTTACGCGTTCGACAAACCGGCTGCTCCGGCGCCGGTCGTGCGTGCCGCGCCCGCCCAGGCAGAACCTGTTGTGCAACCCGTCGTGGTCGTCGTGCAGGCCGCTCCGGCAACACCGGTCGCCCCGCCGCGTTTCGAGCGCCATACCCTGTCTTCAACCGAGCTGTTCAGCTTTGATAGTGCCGAGTTGCGCAGCGCACAGCCCAAGCTCGATGAAATCAGCGATGTGCTGACCCGCGACGCGACCATCACCAATGTCAATATCATTGGATACACGGATCGTCTGGGTTCGGAAAAATACAACCAGAAGCTCTCGCAACGTCGTGCCGATGCGGTCAAGACCTACATGACCAACAAAGGGATCGACGGCAAGCGCCTGACCGCTACCGGCAGGGGTGAAAGCAACCCGGTCGTTGAATGCTCGGAAAAGGGCCGTAGTGCGCTGATCAAGTGCCTGGAGCCGAATCGTCGTGTCGAAGTCGAACAGATCGTGATCGAACGTCGCGTTCCCTGATCCACGCATAACCCTGCAAAGAGCCAGCCCGAAAGCTGGCTCTTTTGATGTGTGGCAAGCACTGTTCGGCACCGCACAGACGTTCGGCCAGCCGCCTGTGCATCCTTGCCGCAAAAGGAGTTTCATATCCCCATGACCCGCATTTCAGGTTACGGCCACGGTACCCCGCGCAGGCATATGAGCATCGCCCTCGCCCTGCTGCTGGCAGGCTGTGCCTCGATGGCGCCGACCTATGAAGTCCCTCCCCTGCCGGTCGCCTCCCGCTACAGCGAAGCAGACCAGGATGGCGCCAATGCCGCTGCCATCGCCTGGCATGATTACTTCACCGATCCACGCCTGCAGGGCTTGATTACCCGGGCGCTGGACAACAACCGCGATCTGCGCAGCGCCATCCTGCATGTGGAAGAAGCGCGGGCCAGTTACGGCATCCAGCACGCCGGCCTGTTTCCCACGCTCGATGCCCAGGCAGGTGTGACACGCTCGCGGGTACCGGCCGACCTGAACCTGACCCGAAAGCCGCTGCTCGGCAACGAATTCCAGGTGGGCCTGGGCATGGCAAGCTGGGAACTCGATTTCTGGGGACGTGTGCGCAGCCTGCAGGATGCCGCGCTGCAGGACTACCTGGCCACCGATGCCGCACGCCGCGCCACCCGCCTCGCCTTGATCACGCAGGTGGCCAACAGCTATCTGGGCCTGCGCGAACTGGATGAGCGGATCATCCTGGCCCGCCAGACCATTGCCAGCCGCACCGAAACCCTGCGCATCTTCTCGCGGCGGGTGGAGGTGGGCTCGACCTCGCGGCTCGACCTGACCCAGGTGCAGACCTTGCTGACCCAGGCCCAGGCGCTCGGCGCCCAGCTTGAGCAGGCCCGCGCCAGCCAACTCAATGCCCTGACGCTACTGGTCGGCACTCCGGTCGACCTGCCTGCGCAGAGAGCCTCCAGCGACGATCAGGATATGTTCATGGAATTGCGCGAGGGGCTTCCCTCGGCACTCCTGATCCAGCGCCCCGACATCATTGCGGCCGAACACCAGTTGCGGGCAGCCAACGCCAACATCGGCGCAGCACGTGCAGCCTTCTTTCCGCGTGTCGCCCTGACCGGTTCGCTGGGCAGTGCAAGTGCCGAGCTGGATGGACTGTTCGCCAACGGCAGCATGGCCTGGCAATTCGCGCCGAGCATTTCGCTGCCGCTGTTCGATGGCGGACGCCGGCGCAACAACCTGAGTCTGGCCGAAGTCCGCCGCGATCTGGCCGTTGCCCACTACGAAAAAACCGTGCAGGGCGCGTTTCGCGATGTGTCCGATGCGCTCGCAGCCCGTCGCTGGCTGAGCCAGCAACTCAGGATTGCCCAGAATGCGCTGGCCACGCAAACCGAACGGGCACGCCTGTCGCGCCTGCGTTATGACAATGGCGCAAGTGCTTTCCTGGATGTGCTGGATGCCCAGCGTGACCTGCTCGTCGCCGAGCAGCAGCTGGTGCAGACCCGGCGTGCCCTGCTGTCCAGCCGCGTCAGCCTGTACGCCGCGCTGGGCGGCGGATCGCTCGCCGCAGATGCCGTACCGACCGATGCACAGCCCCCTACCGAACCCGCCCGAGGCGCTCGCTTGCCATGACCCCCACTGAACCCACCCCGTCCGTGCTGCCTGCGCCAACTGCCACGCCAGCCGCTGCGCCACCGGCCGCAACGCCCCCTGCCCCGGCCGCCGTGGCTGCGGAGCCGCCCGCCCCGCCGAGCTTTTTCCAGAAATGGAAGAAATGGATTATTGCGGCGGCACTCATCGTGATCCTCATCGTGGTCGCCCTGGTGATCTGGAAAATGCTCCAGCCCACCGGGCCCGGCGAGGGTTTCGTCAGCGGCAACGGCCGCCTCGAAGCCACCGAAATCGATGTCGCGGCCAAGCTTGGCGGACGCGTTGAGGACATCCTGGTCAGTGAAGGCGATGTCGTGACCGCCGGCCAGGTGCTTGCCCACATGCAGGTGCAGACGCTGGAAGCCCAGCGCGACGAAGCGCGTGCCCGCCAGCAGCAATCCGTCACCGCCGTTGCCAGCGCCGAAGCGCAACTCGCGGTACGCGAGAGCGACCGGCAAGCCGCGCTGGCTATCGTCGCCCAGCGCGAGAGCGAACTCGATGCGGCACAACGCCGCTTGGCCCGTTCCGAAACCCTGTCGCATGAAGGCGCCTCCTCCGTGCAGGAGCTCGATGACGACCGCGCCCGTGTGCGCACCGCGCAAGCCACACTCGGCGCAGCCAAGGCCCAGGTGGCCGCCGCCCAGGCCGCCATCCTGGCTGCGCGCACCCAGGTCGCAAGTGCCCGGAGCGGGGTCACTGCGGTCGAAGCCACCGTCACCCGCATCAAGGCCGATATCGATGACAGTGCGCTCACCGCACCCCGCGCGGGTCGCGTGCAATACCGCATCGTCCAGCCCGGCGAAGTGCTCGGCGCAGGCGGCAAGGTGCTCAACCTGATCGATCTCACCGACGTATACATGAGTTTCTTCGTGCCCGAAACCGTCGCCGGCAAACTCGCGCTGGGTGCAGAGGTCCATCTGATCCTGGACGCCGCACCGCAATACGTGATCCCGGCCAAGGTGAGTTTCGTGGCGAGTACCGCGCAGTTCACCCCGAAAACCGTGGAGACCGCCAACGAACGGCAGAAGCTGATGTTCCGCGTCAAGGCGCAGATTGATCCGGCACTATTACAAAAGCATTTACAGATCGTCAAAAGCGGCCTGCCGGGCGTGGCCTGGCTCAAACTCGATGCACAGGCGCCGTGGCCGGCCGAGCTGGCCGTCAAGGTGCCGTGGTGACGCCGGCAAGCCCTCACGATCCGCAATGCGTCGCCCGGCTGAGCAGCATCGGCCTGCGCTACGGCAAGACCCTCGCGCTGGATGACATCAATCTGGAGATCCCCGCCGGCTGCATGGTGGGCCTGATTGGCCCGGATGGCGTCGGCAAATCCAGCCTGCTCTCGCTGCTGGCCGGCGCGCGTGCGGTACAGCAAGGCCGGCTCGACGTGCTCGGTGGCGACATGACCAGCACGTTGCATCGGGAAGCCATCTGCCCGCGCATTGCCTATATGCCGCAAGGCTTGGGCAAGAACCTCTACCCGACCCTGTCGGTGGAAGAGAACCTGCAGTTCTTCGGCCGCCTGTTCGGCCATGACAAGGCCGAGCGCCGCCGGCGCATCGACGAACTGACCGGCAGCACCGGCTTGCGCGCCTTCCTGTCGCGCCCGGCCGGCAAGCTTTCCGGTGGCATGAAACAGAAGCTGGGCTTGTGCTGTGCGCTGATCCACGACCCCGATCTGCTGATCCTGGATGAGCCCACAACAGGCGTCGATCCGCTCTCGCGCAAGCAATTCTGGGATCTCATCGATCATATCCGCGCCGAGCGCCAGGACATGAGCGTGCTCGTCGCCACCGCCTACATGGAAGAAGCCGAACGCTTCGACTGGCTGATCGCGATGGATGCCGGCAAGGTGCTTGCGACCGGCACGCCGACCGAACTGCATACCCATACCGGTACGCGCTCGCTCGAAGAGGCCTTCATCGCGCTCCTGCCCGAAGCCAAACGCAGCGGCCATGTCGCCGTGGTGGTACCGCCGCTGGTGGTGACCGCAGACAATGCCATCGCCATCGAAGCACGCGGTCTGACGATGCGCTTTGGCGATTTTGTGGCCGTCGATCACGTCGATTTCCGCATCCAGCGCGGCGAGATTTTCGGCTTCCTCGGCTCCAACGGCTGCGGCAAGTCGACCACCATGAAGATGCTCACCGGGCTCCTGCCTGCCACGGAAGGCACGGCCTGGTTGTTCGGCAAGCAGGTCAATTCGCGCGACATCAACACCCGGCGGCGTGTCGGTTACATGTCGCAGGCATTTTCCCTGTATGGCGAACTCAGCGTCCGCCAGAATCTGGTGCTGCATGCGCGCCTGTTCCAGGTGCCTGAAGACGCCATCCCGGCGCGGGTTGACGAGATGGTGAGCCGCTTCAGCCTGGGCAGTGTGGTGGACGCCATGCCCGAGAACCTGCCGCTGGGCATCCGCCAGCGCCTGTCACTGGCCGTGGCCATGGTGCACAAGCCCGAGATGCTGATCCTCGACGAGCCCACCTCGGGCGTTGATCCGGTTGCGCGGGACACGTTCTGGCAACTGATGATCGACCTTTCACGCAAGGACCACGTGACGATCTTCATCTCCACCCACTTCATGAACGAGGCCGAGCGCTGCGACCGCATCTCGCTGATGAATGCGGGCAAGGTGCTGGTCACCGACCAGCCCGCCGCACTAGTGAGCCAGCGCGGCACGAAAACGCTGGAAGAAGCCTTCATCGCCTATCTGGAGGAGGCCTCGGGCGACTCGCCCGGCGGCAAGCAGCCCCCCGCCAGCCAGACCCGGAACGCAAAACCGGCCGCAAGCAATACGCCTCCGCGCCGTGTGCACTTCAGCCTGGCCCGCGCCTTCAGCTACACCCTGCGCGAAACCCTGGAACTGCAGCGCGATCCGGTGCGCGCCACGCTGGCACTGCTGGGCACCGCGATCCTGATGTTCATCATCGGCTACGGCATCAGCCTGGATGTTGAAAACCTCACCTATGCCGTGCTGGATCGTGACCAGAGCGTACTCAGCCAGAACTACACCCTGAATCTTGCCGGCTCGCGCTATTTCATCGAGAGACCGCCGATCACCGATTACACCGGTCTCGACCAGCGCATGCGCAGCGGTGAACTCTCGCTGGCCATCGAGATCCCGCCCGGTTTCGGGCGCGACATCCAGCGTGGCACGCCGGTGCAGGTCGCAGCCTTGGTCGATGGCGCGATGCCGACGCGCGCCGAAACCGTGCGCGGCTACATCCAGGCGATGCACCAGCTGTGGCTCGTCGACATGGCCACCCATCGTCTCGGTATCCCGCTGAGCGCGACCAGCACGCTCGAAACCCGTTACCGCTACAACCCGGATGTGCGCAGCCTGCCCGCCATGGTACCGGCGGTGATTCCGCTGCTGCTGATGATGATCCCGGCCATGCTCACCGCATTGTCGGTGGTGCGCGAGAAGGAGCTCGGCTCGATCATCAACCTGTATGTCACGCCGGTCACACGCAGCGAATTCCTGCTCGGCAAACAGCTGCCCTACATCGTGCTGGCGATGATCAACTTCCTCTTGCTCAGTGCGCTGGCCGTCACGGTTTTCGACGTGCCGATCAAGGGCAACTTCCTCACCCTGGCGACGGGTACCCTGATTTTCATCATCAGCTCCACGGGCTTCGGCCTGCTAGCCTCGACCTTCACCCGAAGCCAGATCGCCGCATTGTTCGTCACCATGATCGGCACCATCATTCCCTGCGTGCAGTTCGCCGGCCTGCTCAACCCGGTGTCATCGCTTGAAGGTGTCGGCGCCTTCATCGGGCGCATCTACCCGGCCACCCACATGCTCCTCATCAGCCGCGGCGTGTTCAGCAAGGCGCTCGGCTTCAGCACCCTGGCGCCGTCCTTCTGGCCGCTGCTGATGGCGGTGCCGGTAATCCTCGGCCTCTCCATCCTGTTGCTGAAAAAGCAGGAAGCCTGATGAACCACATCGCCAACATCTACCGTCTGGGCATCAAGGAGCTGTGGAGCCTGATCCGCGATCCGATCATGCTGCTGCTGATCGTGTGGACCTTCACGGCCGGGATCTACGTGGCCGCCACGGCCATGCCGGAGAGCTTCCACAAAGCGTCCATCGCGATTGTCGATGAAGATGGCTCGCCACTCTCCGCGCGCCTGGTGGCGAGCTTCTACCCGCCGCACTTCAACACGCCGAAGATGATCTCGCTGGCGCAAGTCGATGCCGGCATGGATCGTGGCGACTACACCTTCGTACTCGATATCCCGCCGAACTTCCAGCGCAACGTTCTGGCCGGCCGCAGCCCGGCCATGCAGCTCAACATCGATGCCACGCGCATGACCCAGGCCTTCACCGGCAACATCTACATCCAGCAGATCGTAGCCGATGAAGTCAGTGAATTCGTGCAGCGCTACCACCGCAACACGGCTCCCCCGGTCGATCTGGTGACGCGCATGCGCTTCAACCCCAACCTTGAGAACAGCTGGTTCGGATCGGTGATGGAACTGATCAACAACGTGACCATGCTTTCCATCATCCTGACCGGTGCCGCGCTGATCCGCGAGCGCGA
>Ga0316604_10000863_pt1 | contig 31640 bp, 29 predicted proteins | sample OWC_soil_day20_C_FD_207650 | JGI IMG/M metagenome (GOLD analysis project Ga0316604, IMG submission 207650) | Wetland soil microbial communities from Old Woman Creek delta, Ohio, United States - OWC_soil_day20_CT | ecosystem: Environmental > Terrestrial > Soil > Wetlands | place: USA: Ohio... | reverse complement strand
CAGCACCGTACCCGAAAAACAGGCGGCTGCGGATAGGGCAAGCACGTTCATCGTGAACCTACGTCTGCTTTCTTGTTGCATGGTCTTCTCCGAAAGAGAACGGCAAAATTGCCGGTTGATAAAAAGAAACTTTCTAAACGTCGCTGAAGGCGGCCAGCGCAACCACCGAAACCGGGCGCAGCGGCCAGCGCTGAACGACCGGGTCGGCCACTGTGATGTCGAATGAAGCGCCAGCTTCGGCAGTAATCGCCTTGACGCTGGCCAGGCACGAACGCCCCTGGCAGGCGCCCATTCCGAACCGGCCGAGCAGGCGGATTTCACGCGCCGACGACGCGCCTTGCAGCGAATCGAGATCGCTGCGCCGCAAGCCCTCGCAGCGACAGACGATGGTGTCCGGCGCGATCGGCAAGTCCGCCGCCTGGCACAAGGTCTGAATCGAGCGCTGGGTGCGCCGCGCCGCCGCGAGCTCGCGCTCGAAGTCGCGCGCAAGCTCGCGCTGCGGCGCAGCCTGACTCAGCTGCCGGGCAAGCGTTCGTGCGGCGCGCAGGCCATCGCTGATCGCCGCGTCGGCACCGAGCACCTCGCGACAATCGCCGGCCCTGACGATGGCAACGCCGTCGATGACGGGCGCCGGCAAACCGCTGCTATTCGTGGCCAGACCGTCGTGCAACGCGAGGTGGGCTACGCGGTGCTGCGTCGTTCGCCCGCTGACGTGTTGGCAACTGACCAGCAGACCTTCGCGCAGCGCCTCGATCGCCGTGACGCTCCAGCCGCTGCGGTACGGTACGCCGGCGCGCGCCAGGCGAAGCGCATAGCCGGCGGCCTCGGCGACGTGCGCAGACGAGCGCAGGCCAGCGAACGCAGCCGCAGGATGGCGCAGCGCCGCACGCCACGGCTCGCCGCGCTCGAGAATGGCCAGCGGCGGGTTGCCGACGGCGGTCAGTTGGGCCCCCAGTGCCAGCGGCAAAGGCCCGTTGCCGGCAATCAGAATCGCGCCGGCAGGCGCCTCGCCGGTCTCCTTGAGTTGCAGCTGCATGCCGCCGGCGGTGGTCACGCCGGGGAGCTCCCAGCCTGGACGCGGAACGATGCGTTCGACCGCGCCGACCGCCAGAACGACCGCCTTGGGCGACAGGCCGATGACCTTGCCGGCGCGGCGGTCGTCGAGCAGAAGGCGCGAATCGCCGTCGACGCCGAGAAAGACCGCTTCGACCATGACCCGAATGCGCTCGCTGGCGTTCGCCAGCCCCTGCTCAAGCCCTTGCCAGTGGCGGCGATGGCGACCGGGAATCGCCAACGGACTCTCTCCCTGGCCGACGTATTGACGGTGGATTGCCCCCCCCAGACGGCTGCCTTGTTCAGCCAGCGTCACGGTCAGGCCCAGTTGCGCGAGTTCAATCGCCGCGGCGACACCGGCCGGGCCGCCGCCGACCACCAGAACGTCGGGCTCACTCATGGCCATGGTCCTCGGCGAGCGGCAGGGCGCCGCTCAAACGCATGCCTTCGCGCGCTGGCGTCAGGCAAGCCTCGATCAGAGCATCGCCATTTAGTGAAACGAGACAGGCCTGGCAACTGCCGATACCGCAAAAATAGCGAGCACGCAGCTCACCGAGCGCCGGACCGAAGTCGTCGATGCCGCTGCGGCGCAGCGCTGCAGCAACCGTCTCGCCCGCACGGAACGCCACGGCGTCGCCCATCCAGTAGAGCGTGCCGCTCATTTGAGCGCGGCCGCCGTGACCAGCGATTCGCTGGCTGGCAGTTGATGACGATATCGATTCAGGACCATGGCTTTTTCTCTCAATGAAGACCGACACGCTCTCGACGATGAGATTAGCGTCGGGGTTTGGGCAAGTCGATACAAATGAAGGCGGTGAACTTGTGGTTTTTTTTGCAGGCTGGCATCGCCCAAGCGAGCGCGCCATCGCCGCGCTCGCGCACCGCGATACGCTTTGCCAGCGCCGCCGCGACGCTCACGGTCATGGCTGCTCAGAAGCGCCGCGCCATTCTTCAAAACGCGCCAGGCTCTGCCCGAGCGCCACCTGTGAGTCGGTCGTGAGCGCACCAAGCGGCGCCCTGACCTCGGCGGACATCAGCCCGGCGGCGGCCAACGCCGCTTTGACCGGAACCGGATTGCTCTCGATGAAGAGGTGGCGCAGCAAATCGTAAATCCCCTCGTGCAGCCTAAGCGCCAGGGCGCAATCACCTGCCTGCCAGGCGTCGTAGAGGCGAACCATTTCGCGCGGCAGCAGGTTGGACGCGACGCTGATCACTCCCGCCGCGCCGAGCGCCAGGAAAGGCAAAGTCAGCGCATCGTCGCCCGAATGCACGACGAAGTCGGCGCCGCAAGCGAGGCGCAGTTCGCTCACGCGCTCGCATCGTCCGCCTGCTTCCTTGATCGAGACGATATTCGGGCAGGCCGCCGCCAGCCGCGCCGCGGTTGGCGCGGCAAGCTCGACACCGGTGCGGCCGGGAACGCTGTAGAGCGTGATCGGCAGGTCGACCGCCGTCGCCACTGCCGCGAAATGGTCGAACAATCCGTTCTGCGACGGCTTGTTGTAATAGGGCGTGACGACGAGCAGGCCGTCGACGCCAAGATCGGCGGCGTGACGCGCGTTATCGATGGTGGTCGCGGTCGAATTCGAGCCGACGCCGGCCATCACGAAGGCGCGGCCGCGCGCCTGCGCAACGGTCGCGGCGATGACCTGCGCAATTTCAGCGCGGCTCAGCGTCGCCGCTTCGCCGGTGGTTCCGACCGGCACCAGGCCGTGGATTCCGGCGTCGAGCTGCGACGCGACGTGACGTTCGAAAGCGACGAGGTCGACCGCGCTGCCTTGCATCGGGGTAACCAGCGCGGTGAAGACGCCTGACAAACGTTGGCGCAAAGAAGATTGCTGCATGATTATTCCTTTCATCGGTTAGTCGATCACTACTTTGAGATTGCTCATTTCGCGCAACGTCACATGGACGCCTTCACGGCCGAGGCCGCTCGATTTGATGCCGCCGAACGGGACGTTCTCGGCGCGAAAATCAGGCCCTTCGTTGACCATCACCCCGCCGACGCGCAGCTCGCGTGACAAGCGCCGAATCAACGTGTGATCGTTGGTGAAAATTCCGGCCTGCAAGCCGTAGGGGCTGGCGTCCAGCTCGTCGATCACACTGTCCGGCGAGTCGAAGCTGCGCACCGCGATTACCGGGCCGAAGGTCTCGCTTTGGAAAAGCGTCGACGTTTCGGGAACGTCGTCGAGCAGCGTGGGCTCGAACAGCGTTCCGCGGCGCTGACCGCCGACAACGCAGCGCGCGCCCTGCGCGAGCGCGTCGCGCACTCTGGCGTCTACTTCAGCCGCCGCCGCTTCGTCGATCACCGGCCCCATCTCGCTGCTTTCCTCGGCCGGGTCGCCGGTGCGGATCGCGGCAACCAGCGTGCTCAGGCGACCGATCATCTCGTCCTGAATGTCGCGGTGCAGATAGAGCCGCTTGGCTGCGGCGCAGCTCTGGCCGGCGATTTCCATGCGATGAGCGATCGCGGTACGCGCCGCGCGCTCGAGATCGGCGTCGGGCATGACGATCAACGGATCGTTACCGCCCAGCTCCATCAGGCAGCGCACCAGACCCGACGCATTCTTGAGCGCGAGGCCTGCCGCCGTTCCGCCAGTAAAGCTCAGGATGTCGATATCGCCGGTCGCCAGCGCGACTGCCGTGTCGGCATAGCCATCGACGATAGTCACCAGCCCGCTCGGAAATCCAGCCTGCTGCGCCAGCCGGCAAAGCCACGCGGCGGTCAGCGGCGCTTTGGGCGACGGTTTGACGACCAGCGCGTTGCCGGCGGCGATCGCCGGGCCGAGCTTGTGACAGAGCAGGTTGAGCGGGTAATTGAACGGCGTGATCGCGGCGACCACGCCGGCCGGCTCGAAGGTCAGCGCTGCACTCTTGTCGGCGACGCCCGGAACGACGGCGCACGACAACACTTCGCCATGCAGCACCAGACCAGCCTCGCCGGAAAGACGCAGCGTATTTTGCGCTCGCCGCACCTCGTTGCGCGCCTCGGCAATGGTCTTGCCGACCTCGCCCGAGATCATCCGGGCCAATCCCTCGGCATTTTCTCCGACACGCTCGGCGAGCGCGAAGAGCAGCGTCTTGCGCTCGATCGGGGTGGAGAATCGAAACTCGCGCCAGGCGCGACGCGCCGAACTGATTGCCGCAGCAACCGCCGCGGCGTCGGCGGCGACCACTGTGCCGACGCAAATGCCGGAGTACGGGTTGAGCACGTTGATTGAATTTGATGTCATGTGAGTCCTTGGTTGATTGGCGCGAGGCTCCCTACACCGACGGGGCGATGCATGAAACCGCTATCCACTAAAAAAATACCGACGGGCCTTGCTTCAGCTCGCCATAGCCGTCGTCGAGAAACGTTTGGGGGTCAGAAAGTCGATGTCTATTTCCGGCTCAAGACCGCAAGCCAGGCGCGCAGCCGCCGCGCCCATCAAAGGCCCCAGGCAAATTCCGTCGCCCTCGAAGCCGGTGGCGATCACCAACCCTGCGAGCTGCGGGTGGTGGCCGATGATCGGCAGGCCGTCGCGCGTCGCCGTACGCACACCGGCGAAAGTCCGGATCACCCGCTGACGGGCGAGCGCCGGGTAGACCTCGAGCGCGTCGCGCAAGATCGCCGCGACCGTTCGCGCGTCGGTCTGCCGGTCAGCACAGCCTTCCTCGCGGCTGCTGCCGATCAGGAACTGGCCGGTGCGTAGCGGATCGATGACCAGACTAACCCCGCTTCGCCCCGGCGTGACCGCTCGCTTGGCGACCAGATAGCGCGCCGACATCAGCGGCCCGGGGAGCGCTGCGCCGCTGGTCGAGGCACGATCGGTGACGATCAGTTGCCCCTTGCGCGGGACCAGCACATCGTCGATTCCCATCAATTGGCTCGAACCCAGTCCGGCGGCGACCACCACCATGTCGGCGGCAATCTGCTGATCGTCGGTTTCGACGCCGACCACGCGTCCCTGCGCGATGGTGAGTCTGCGTACCGGGCAATGGCGGCGAGCAACGACACCGGCTTGCGCAAGCAAGCGATTGACCACCTGATAGCCGAGCGCGTGACCATCATCGGGCACTTCGAGTCCGGCCAGGATGGCGGCACCAAAACCCGGAATCCGCGCGAGCAGATCGTTGCGCGTCAGCGCGATCACGCGTTCGCCTTCGTTCGCTAGGTCAGCGCCATGGCTTTCGAGCAAAGCGACCTCCTCGGCGGTGCGCGCAAAGAGGTACGTAGAACGATGATGAAACAAACCGGACAGCACGCCGTCGCGCTCGAGCGCGCCGTAGAGGCTGCGCGCCTCGCGCGCCAGACGCATCATCGGGCCGGGGCGTTTGGTCGCCACCGACACCGCGCCGTCGGAAGCGCCCGAAGCACCGGCCGCCGGCGTCTGCGCGTCGATGACGGTCACCTGCGCCCCGGATCGGGTCAGACAATAGGCCGTCGCCGCGCCGACGATTCCAGCACCGATGACGACAACATGAGGAGATTTTTGCGCAGCAGACATGGGTTTCGGTTCATTGGACGAGGTGATTTGATGCGACGAGATTACGGCCGGGCGGCAGATCCGTCGATACAAATGAAGCGCGTCTGCTTGTCGGTTTTTTTGCAACTATCGCGTTCTCGCAAAGTCATAAGGAAGGCCGTGCTTAGTGACCTGCCGTTTCACGAGAGCGACCGCGTTCCGCGGCGAGGCGACCTCACCAAATTGATGCGCCGGCGCCATGAACCGCACCAACATCGATCGGTTTTTCGCTAGAGACCGATCTGCGAGACGCGCGATTCTCATGCTTTCAAGCACTTGAAAAGATGGCACGAAACTGGCGTTGATGTCGCTCGCTTGTATTCGAAAGTCGACAATTTGCCCAGCAGAACGGAAGAATATGAAAAAAGCGAGCCTGACTCTGATTCAGACCTTCTTCGTCGTCGCCCAGGACGGATCATTTTCGGCTGCCGCGCGCAAGCTCAATATGTCTTATCAATCGGCGGCCAACCATGTGCGTCGGCTCGAACAATTGATTGGCGAACGACTGGTCAAATCGGACCAAGGCGCCAAGACGGTCACGCTGACCGAGCGCGGCAGCAGTCTGTACCGACTGTTGCAGCCTGAACTCGAGACCATGCTGGCGCGTCTGAGCTTCATCATCGACAAGGAGCGTCCGGTGATCCGGATCGGCCTGCCGCAGGCGTATTTCTACTATCTGCTGCCGTCGATACTCTCCGCCTTTTATCGAATCCATCCAGACGTCGAGGTCCTGGCCTATGAACGCGACACGATCCTCTCTGATCTGATCAAAGACGGCAGCCTCGACGTTTGCATGAGCGAGCGCTATTTCGGCGACGAAGTCGTCCCGCAGCACCTGATCTGCTCATTTCATCTGACGCTGGTTTACCCGCGCACCTGGGGTGCCCCGCCCCGCCCCACGGACATTGCGGCGTGGGGGAAAGACCGGCCGTTCATCACTTACGAACCGGGCCAAACGTTGCGCAATCTGGCGCTCGACTTCCTGAAGTATGACGACCAGGAGCCGCATATTGCCGTATCGACGTCAGGCTGTTCAAGCGTCAAGCGATGCGTCAAGGAAGGATTGGGCTTCGCCATCATCCCGAGTTGGTGCAACGATACGCAGGACAAGGATATCGCCTCGGTCAGCCTGGAGAGCGCGCTGCCGAAGATCCCGATCTACTTCGGCGAAGCGTCGTTCCTCAACACCAATCCCTACGTGCAGACACTGCGCCGCCTGTGCTCCGAAATGATCATCGCGCGAATCGACCGACGCTGGCCGGCGCCGATCAGCCTAGCTAGCTGACCGACGATCGCGCTACACCGAACGGGTAATGCCGCCGTCGACGCGCAGATTCTGTCCGGTGATGTAGCCAGCGCCGGCGGAAGCCAGAAAGCCGATCACCGCGGCGATCTCCTGCGCCGTACCGTAGCGCCCGAGCGGAATCCGCTCGCGAAATTCAGGCTTTTCCGGCCGGCTGTCGATGAATCCCGGCAGCACGTTGTTCATGCGGATATTCTCCGCCGCGTAACGGTCGGCGAACAGCTTGGCGAACGCGGCAAGTCCGGCGCGGAACACGCCCGACGTCGGAAAAACGGGATCGGGTTCGAACGCAGCGAAGGTCGAGATATTGATGATCACGCCGGATCGCTGTGCCTGCATGATCGGCGTGACCAGCCGGGTCGGACGAACGACGTTGAGCAGGTAGACGTCCAAACCCTTGTGCCAGTCGTCGTCCGAGAGTTCCAGCAGCGGCCCCTTGGGGCCGTGCCCAGCGCTGTTGACCAGCACGTCGATACGACCCCACGCGTCGACCACCTGGTCGACCAGTCGCTGCAAGTCTTCGTTCGACTGGTTGGATCCGGTCACCCCGATCCCGCCCAATTCATTAGCCAGCGCCTCACCCTTGCCGGACGAGGATAGAATGGCGACATCAAAGCCATCGGCTGCGAGTTTCCGCGCTGCCGCGGCGCCCATACCACTGCCCGCGGCGGTCACGATCGCCACTTTTTTTACGTTCATCGGATGGTCTCCCGCATCGAAGGGCCCCGCCTGAACAAACAAGACCCGATCAAAAATTCGTTACGATACACCCTCGTCGCCTGAGAAGAAGGAACGACCGACCGTGACGCGGCACGTCGCCGGAAAAACAGCAGAGCTAAAGACCTCCATGGAAACCATCACCAGAAACCAGGCCGTCAAAACCTACACCGGCTACTCGTGCATCGGGCTCGACAACCCCAAGGGCCCCGAGAACGTCGGTTCCATCATGCGCGCCGCCGGCTGCTACGGCGTCAACACGGTCTTTTACACCGGTAAGCGCTACGAGCGCGCCAACGAATTTCGCACCGATACCAAGAAAGTCCATCTGCAACTGCCGCTGATCGGCGTCGACGATCTGCGGAAAGTGATCCCCTTCGGCTGCATTCCGGTGGCCATCGAGGTGCACCCGGACGCCAAGCCGCTCACCGAATACCAGCATCCGGAGCGAGCCTTCTACATCTTCGGCCCGGAAGACGGCGGACTGCAGCCCAATATCACGTCATGGTGCCGCGACATCGTTTACGTTCCAACTCACGGCTGCATGAATCTCGCGGCGACCGTCAATGTCGTGCTCTACGACCGCCTGGCCAAGGCGCACCGGAAATCGAGTCCGGCCGACTGAACCGCCGTCCGAGTCCGCGCCGAGCTTCGCCGCCGCGGGCGCCGCGTCACTTGGCGGCGAAGCAATAGAACAGCCCGCTACCGCCGGTGCTCTTGAGCCCATCGACGCTGCAGCCGCGCGACGGGTGCGAGTGGTTCCATGACATGGCCGGCGGCTTGCTGTCGAGCCCGGTGCGGTCGTGGTGGCCGACCTGCGCCGAGCCGTCGCCGCTGCTCGTCCAATTACTGCAGGAGGTATCCGCGTCGCCCGGGAAGGCGCGGCCTTGCGCATCCGACCCGGTCAGCATGTCGTGGGTATTGGGCGTGTCGCCGCGACCGTTGATCACCACGCCCTTCTCGGTGAGCGCCGTCTGCTTGTTGATATTGTTGTCGGTGTGCAGGTCGTCGACGTTGCGTGCGATGAGCACGCCCTTGGCGTTATACCAAGGGCCGGCGCCGATGCGATCGCGCGCATTGACCGCCGGCGAGGTCGCGGTGGCGCGGGTCGACAGGTAGGCGTGCCAGGTTCGCTGGCCGGCGCCGACGGCTTGCGCCAGCGCCTGGCAGTGTTGGTCGGCGCCGGCCAGCCCGCCCAGATCGCCGCCCTTGCCCGAGCCGACGCTGGTGACGAAAAAACTCATCTTCTTGGTCGCTGCGCTTGGCTCGGCAAGGACTGCAGGCGCCAGGACGACTGAGGCGACGACGGCTGCCGCGAGCAAGGATATCTTCAACTGGCGCTTCATGTTCCCCTCCTTAATTCATTTTAATACCGCGTTAAGCGGCGACTCAGGGCCGGGCGACGTGCCAGACCTGATTGATGCCATCGCCCGTCTTGTCGCCCGGCTTCTGGTCCTTGGCCCAGTAATAGAGCGGCTTGCCCTTGAACGCCCACTGCCGGCTGCCGTCGTCGCGGATGATCACGCTATAGTCGCCGCTCGCCGCATCGCTGCTGCTCGCCAGCAGCGGCGGCCAATTGGTCGCGCAGCCATCGTTGCAGACGCTCTTGCCGCTGCCGACGGGGTCCCGGTCGAAGGTATAGAGCGTCATGCCATTGCTGGCGGCGAGCAATTCGCCGGAAACCATGACCGGCGCGGCAGCGCGCGTGGCGTAGGAAGAACAGGCGGTGAGGGTCGCCAATCCAAGCAGTACGAGCGTCAGTTTGAGTGTATTCATGAGCGTCTCCTTTGGCGTCTTTAGGGTCCGACATCGACAACAAACCGTTCTGCTTCCGGCGGAAACGGCAATCGCCGAAGGGCGAACTTCGGTTAGAGAAGCGCTGTAGCGAAAAATTCATCTGGCGCGAAAATTAATCCGGGCGAGCAAGAACGGCTGAGCATCGCTTAAAAAAAAGCCCGCACGCGGCGGGCTTGGGCCAACTGGCGACGCTTCACCGTCAGTTGTTCTTGGCACCCTGCGCCACCCATTGCTTGAGCACCTCGATCTTGTCCTTGGGCAACGAGGCCTTGCCGTGCGGCATCTTGATCGACGGATCGGCGCGCCCTTCGACGAGCTGAATCAGCACGCTGCCGAAGCTGTCGCCGGGCTTGACGATACTGCCGAATTTGGTTCCCTTCATCAGACTCTCATGGCTGGTCATCAGCAAGCCGCTCTTGGCGTAGCCGTCGCCGCCCTCGCCGTGGCATTCGAGGCAGTACTGCTTGACGATCGGCTGAACATCGGCCTGGTAGCTGATTTCTTTCTGGCCGCAAGCGGCCAGCAGAACGGTCACGGCCAAAAAGACGCCGCCCCGCAGGATTCCCATTTTCATCTTGCCCCCTCCTTCCACCGCGTTGGTCTTGGGGACGCCCCCGGCACGCCGGAAGCGCCGCGCAGTCTTCGCATCGCCGCCGCTCACTATAAACCTACTGCACGGCGAAGCGCCAGACTCTTCCACTACACATGTTTATCGCGTCAGCCGTTCCGGAGGGCAACGATCAGCCGGGCAGGACGCCGGCCTGTTCGAGAACGGCGACCAGACGCTTCTTCGTTTCAGCATCGGGAACCGTCGCCGGCGCCAGCACAGCGGTCGGCGTGTCGGCACCGCACAGACGGATCGCTTCCTTGATCAAGCCGGTAAACGGCACGTCGAGCGAATAAATCCTTTGCAGTCGCGCCAGTCGCGGCACCAGCGCCTTGAGCGCGGTGAAATCGCCGGCGCGGACGGCCCGGTAGATTCCGCAGCTGATCTGCGGAGCGAAGTTCGAAGTCGCCGGGATCACCCCGTCGCCGCCGAGCAGCAGCGTGTCGGCCATGTATTCGTCAAAGCCGCAGAAGACCAGGAAGTCGGGGCGAGCGCCCTTGACCTCAAGAATGATCCGCCGGATGTGGCTCAGGCAATCGACGGTATCCTTGATGCCGACGATATTGGGGCAGTCCCGCGCCAGACGCGCGACCAGATCGACCGAAAGATCCTGGCCGGTGAGCGCCGGGAAGTTGTAGAGCAGCACCGGCAACGGCGACGTTTCGGCGATCCGCCGATAGTGCGTATAGAGGCGGTCGTCGGACAGCAGCGAGTAGTAAGGATTGACGACCATCACCGCGTCGGCGCCGATGGCGCTCGCGTGCTCGCTCAAATCGATCACTTCGGCGGTCGAGCACGAGGCAGTGCCGATGATCACCGGCCGGCGGCCGGCGACGCGGGCGACGCAGAACTGCGCGATCTCCTTGCGCGCAGCGTGCGACAGCTGCGCAAACTCGCCGGCGCTGCCGAGGAACAGGAAGCCGTTGATGTCCGACGCCAGCAGGCGGTCGATCAACACGCCCATGCCCTGCGGATCGAAGCAGCCGTCCTCGTTGAACATCGTGGGAACCGGCGGAATGACGCCGCGCAAGCAATCGATCGACATGTTCTTCTCTCCAAAAAATTCCATATACGGAACATCCGTACCAAGAATGGGATAGTATAGGCAGACGGTCTGGCGCTGACAAGCGATTGAAGGCCATCACCCCTGGAGTCAGAAAACCATGACGGAGTCTTCCCCCTCGGCGCCCGAAAAATCAGTCGCTCCGGCGCTGAGCAAGGGTTTCGCCATTCTCGAACTGGTCGCCCAGCAGCCCGGCCTGAGTTTCTCGGCGATCAAAACCGGACTGGGGTTGCCGAGCAGCAGTTGCCATCACCTGGTGACCACGCTGTGTCGGCTGGGCGCGCTGCAGATGCAGGCCAACCGCGGCTACGTGCTCGGCCTGCGGCTGTTCGAGCTCGGCTCGATCGCGGCCAATCAGCGCCAGCTCAACGAACTGGCGCTGCCCGCGCTCAAGCAACTGGCGCAGGACGTGCAGCTAACCTGTCACCTGGGCGTGATGGAAGGCGACGAGGCGGTCTACCTGCTCAAGGTCGAAGGCCTGCGCGAGATCCGGGTCAACACCTGGGTCGGCAAGCGCTTGTCGCTGCATAGCTCGTCGCTCGGCAAGGTGCTGCTGGCCTGGCTGCCGCCGGCCGAACTCGACGCCATCCTGGCGCGCCACGAGCGGCAGCGCAAAACCGCCCACACCATCGTCGACGCCGAGCAATTTCGCGCGCATCTGCGCCAAGTCAAAGAACGCGGCTGGGCGTTCGACGACCAAGAGGACATCACCAATATCCGCTGCGTCGCCGCGCCGGTTTTCGATTCCCAGGGCCACGTCGTCGCCGCAGTCAGCGCCGTCGGAACGATCCTCGACATTGCCGCCGAGCGCTTCGCGGAGCTTGCCCGGCGGGTCGGCGAAACGGCGCGCGAACTATCGCGCCAGCTCGGTCACCGTTCTTAATCGCCGCGCCCGATCGACCAGACGATCGGCGCGTCGGCCAGATACTTGCGCAAGGCGCGCGTCACCTGCGGCGCGTCGAGCTGCGCGATCTTCTCGTCGTATTGCGCCAGCCAGGCGTAGTCGCGCCCGCTATACATCCCCTGCGCCAGGCTCGCGGCGTACGAGCGCTCGTCGCGCAGCGAAGTCTTGCGCTCCTGCAGCCAGGCGCGCTTGGCGCGCTCGACTTCGGCCACCGTAAAGCCGTCCTTGAGCGCTCGCGCCAGCTCTTCCTTCAGCCCGGCGAGCGCCGCGTCGGCCTTGTCACTTGGGGCGCTGGCGTACAGCGCCAGCCGGCTGCGCGGCTCGAAGGAATTTCCCAGAAGGCTGGCGCCGGCGCCGTAGGCCAAGCCTTCGCGTTCGCGCAGCCGCGTCCAGATGCGGCTGTCGGCGTCGCCGCCGAGCACCTTGACGGCAATGCGCAGCGCCGGAAAATCGTCCGCCGCGTCGGTGATCCTCAGCAGCGTCGATCCGGCGACCGAGGCGTTGGGCTTTTCCGGCATCGAGACCTTGATCATCGCCGTCTCGACGGCAAGCGGCGCGTCCACATCGCGAACCCGCTGGTAGGCGATCTTGGCGCGCGGCAGCCGATCGACGCGCCGCCAGATCGCCTGCGCGTCGTCGGCACTAAAAGCGCCGACCAGCGCCAGCCTGACCTGCGCCAACCCGGAAAAATCGGCAGCGCAAGCGCTCACCTGATTGAAGGTCGCGGCGCGCGTTTCGGCCAGCAGTTGTTCAAGCGAGCGCGGCTGCAGCGGGTGGCCCGCCGGGTAATTGTCAAAGCGCAGGCTGGCCAGATTGGCGGCGACCTGCGCCGGGTCCTTGAGTGCCGCTTCGAGCCGGGCGATGCTCGCCGCCTTGAGCCGGTTGAACTCGCCCTCGGGCAGCGCCGGCGCCGCCCAGACCGCAAGCAGCAGGTCGAGCGCCGCATCGAGGTGACGGCGCGGTGCCTCGATCGAGATGCCGGAGAGGCCCAGCGACCATTGCGCCTGCAGCGCGTCGAGCTTGGCCGCCAGTTGGTCGCGGTCGAGGCCGGCGCCGCCGTAGGCCAGCAGCTGGTCGGCAAAACCACAGACGGAGCCCCGGCCGCTAAGCGATGCTTCGTTGCCGAAGTCGTTGGAAAGACTCAGCCAGGCACGGTCACCCTGAGTGCGGCGAGCAATCAGCGCGCCGCGCGCGCGCGGTGTGTCGAGCGCGAGCTTGACGGTGGCTTTGGCTAGTTCGCTCGCCGAATTCGGCAGCGGGTCAGCGAGCATGGCGATCGCCGGCCAGTCCTTGCCCGAGACCAGCGCGCCGACGTCGGGCGTCAGCTTGGCCGGCAATTGCGGCGCGGCGACGCCGTCGGCGTGGCGCAGCAACACGTCGCTGCGATTGACGGAAACCGCCCAGCGCTTCAAGGCGGCGTTGACCTCGTCGAGATCGACGGCGCGAACCATGTCGCGCTGCCAGAAATAAAGACGCCAGTCGCCGGCGACCTCGGCTTGCGAGAGCAGCGAGGCGAGTTGTTCATGCGAATTTTCAAGCCGCTCGTAGGCGTTGAGTTCGGCGAGCCGCGCGCGGTCGAGCTGCTCTGGCGTCACGCCCTTGGCTGCGGCGGCCTCGACGTGCTCGCGCAGCACCTTGGAGAGCGCCTCGGCGTCGGCCTGCGATCCCGCGCTCGCCGAAGCGATCAGCAGGCTGTAATCGGGATGGATCTGCGTTCCGCACGACACCGAGACGGCAATCTTGCGCTCGAGCACCAGGTCCTTGCGCAGGCTGCCCCAGTCCTCGTCGCAAATCGCGGCAACGCCCAAGTCCAGCGCGTAGGTCTGGCGCTCGCCGAGCCCCGGCAGTTTCCAGGCGGCGGCGGCGATGGTCTTGCCCGCCGGCAGGAAAATTTCGCTGCGATTGGTCGTCGCGCGCGTCTCCTCACGCGTCCAGCTGGCGATCTTCGGTCCAGCCGGATTGCGCGCCTGAGCGAACAAGCGGCTGGCGAGCGCCAGCACGCGCTGCGGCTCGAAGTTGCCGGAGACGATCAGCGCCGCGTTGTCGGGACGGTAGTGCTTGTCGTGGAAAGCCTTCAGCGCTGAAAAAGGCGCGTCCTCGATGTCGCTGCGCGCGCCGATGGTCGGCCGCGAATAGCCGTGCCAGAAATAGCTCTGGCGCTGCAGTGCGCGCATCACCAGACTGCCCGGATCGCTGTCGCCGCGTTCAAGCTCGTTGCGCACGACGCTCATCTCGCTGGCCAGATGCTCCTTGGTAAAGCTCGCGCGAATGAAGCGGTCGGCCTCGATGCGAATCGCCTCGTCGATCTTGGCCGGCTCGGCGGCGACCGTCTCGAAGAAATTGGTGCGGTCAGCGCTGGTGGTGCCGTTCCAGTTGGCGCCGAGCGCGGTGAGCTCGCTCTTGAGATCGGTGCGCGCGCCGGCGCTCTTGAACAGCATGTGCTCGAGCAGGTGCGCCATCCCCGTTTCGCCGTAGCCTTCAAGCTTGCTGCCGGTCTTGACGACGAGCTCGACGCGCGCGTTGGCGGCCGACGCGAACGGCACCAGGATGATCTTGAAACCGTTGGCCAGCACGTAAGACGAGAAACCGGCGGCCTGCGCGTCGAGCCGAGCGAGCGGCGCCGGCGGTACGGCCGGCTTGGCGGAGGCGGGCGCGATCGGGACGAGAACGGCGAACAGTAAAACGATGAAATGGCGCAGATCAATCATGGTGTTGAATGCTCTTGGTCGTAATGGATGGGATCAGGGATGCGTTGGCTTCGATCAAAGGAGTCATTTTAAGGCACCATCAGGTGGACGGCAGCGCCCAGCCCAGTAGCTCGGCGAGCCGCGAAATTATCCAGCCGGCCTCGGGCTCGGAAAACACCGACGCTTCGGCCACCAGACTCTGACGGCAACGCAACAGCACCTGCGATTCGCTGGCCCCCTGCTCGAAGACCATCGTTTGCGCGTGCTCGGTGAGCAGGCTGGCCATGTCTTCGCACAGTTCATAGCGGCCGGCGACCTGCTCGCGCGGCGCGTTGGGCCGGGTGCGCCCTGGATCGAGGTAGAGCGCGATGAAGGATTGGGGAATCAGGATCTGGTTGTCGTCGGGCATGGAATCAATCATCAGCAATTCGAGCCGCCATTAGACACCATTTGCCGCGCCGACGCGTCGCAGCCGGGCTGCGACAGGCAATCATACGGACTGCCCAAGAACGGCGACATGCAGTACTATTTGACGGTGCGCTGGCGTGCAGCACGTCACAAACAGATCTGCGGTGGGGGCATGAACGATGTTCTTACGGATCGATAATGTTGAAGGCTCGTTGCATGGTGCTCCGGCAACGTCCGCCCTGGAGCAATCGCGGCTTACGCAGCACGACCCACCGCTGCGACTGTCATGCCGCATGTTCGTACTCGACCAGGCCGACGACCTCTATCGGCTGTCGAGACGAAGCTTCGAGGCGATGTTGCTGGCGCCTAAAAAGAACCTGCTGCCGCGCTTTGCCGGAAGCCGCGTGCGCATGAGCGACGTCGCCGTCGAGATGGTCGACCAGCGGCCGGTTCGCGTCATCTGGAGCACCTTCGACATTCTTGTTTTCGACTACCAGGGCAGGCTCGACGCCGCTGCCTACGAACGCCATCAACGCGCCTGCGCCGAACTGGGGCTGGTGCCGCCGATCGCCGAATTGCGGCGCGCCGGAACCGTCGTCGATGCCGTCAAACGCTTCGTCGTCCAGGGCGGCTGCTGGCAGCCCTCGCCTTCGCAGTTGCGTCGTATCGGCGCGGCGGCGCTGGGACAGGTCAGCTGCCGCCGAATCTAGCGCCGCGCCGATCAGTTTGACCCGTTCCGGCTGAACCTGTCGCAGCCCTTTGTAAAATTGAACGCCCGCGTTTGCATTGCGCGCGCATCCGGTTCATGCTCGGTCATCGATTACGGGAGACAAGCATGCGACTCGGTTTTCTAGGCGCGGCCGGTGAAGTGACCGGCTCATGTACATTGGTCGAGGTGGGCAGCGTCCGTTTCCTGGTCGACTGCGGGATGTTTCAGGGCGGTCCGGAAGCGCGAACCAAGAACCTGCAGGCGCTCAACTTCGGCTTTGACGCGCGCCACATCGACTTCGTGCTGCTGACCCATGCGCACATCGACCATTCCGGCCTGCTGCCGCGGCTCGCGGTGCTCGGCTTCCGCGGGCCGATCTATGCCACCGCGGCAACCGTCGACCTGCTCGCGGTGCTGCTGCCGGACAGCGCGCACATCCAGGAGAAGGAAGTCGAGTGGCAGTTGCGCCATCGACACCGGCGCGGCAGCAACGAGCGCAACGTTGCCGCCCCGCTCTATACGGTCGCCCAGGCGCTCTCCGCGCTGCAATTGCTGCGGCCGGTCGCCTACGGCGCGCCGATTGACGCGGCGCCGACGGTCAAGGTGCGTTTCCACGACGCCGGCCACATCCTGGGCTCGGCCTGGCTCGAAGTAGATGTGAGCGACGATGGCCGCGCGCGCAAGCTGGTCTTCTCGGGCGACCTCGGGATGTTCGATCGCCCGGTGCTGCGCGACCCCGAAAAGGTCGTCGCGCAAGCCGACCTGCTGCTCATCGAATCGACCTACGGCAACCGATCGCACCGCCCCATGCCCGAGACCGAGGAAGAAATCGTCGACGCCGTCGAGCGCACCCGCGCCACCCACGGCAACCTGATCATCCCGGCTTTCGCCGTCGGCCGAACACAGGAAATCATCTGCATCCTGGCCGACTTGGTGCAGCGCGGGCGCCTCTCGCCGCTCAAGGTCTATGTCGACTCGCCGATGGCCAATTCCGCGTCGCGCATCACGCTCGACCATCCCGAACTGCTCGACGCCCAGGCCAACGCGCTGATCGCCTGGGTACGAGCGCACCCGAACAAGATGAAGATCGAATTTGTCGCCGACGTCGAGCACTCGAAAGCACTCAACGAAATCCGCAGCGGCGCGGTGATCATCTCGGCCAGCGGCATGTGCGAAGCCGGGCGGATCAAGTACCACCTGCGCGAAAACCTGCCGCGCAGCGAATGCAGTATCCTGATCGCCGGATTCCAGGCGGCCGGAACGCTCGGCCGGCGGCTGGTCGACGGCGCGCGGCTGGTGCATCTCTTCGGCCAGCCGGTGCCGGTCCGCGCGCGCATCTACACCGTCGGTGGTCTCTCGGCGCACGCCGACCAGGCGTCGCTGCTCGCCTGGCTGCGCGGCTTCAAGAAAGCCCCCGGGCAGACCTTCGTGGTGCACGGCGAAGCGCTCGCCGCCGCCGCCTTCGCCCAGGCGATCGGCGACCAGCTCGGCTGGACCGCGGTGCACGTGCCGCAGCGCGGGGAGCATGTCACGCTGTAGTTCGGACCCATAGGGCCGGATAAGACTGAATGCCGTCTTTGACCATCGGAGGGGTGTCGCCAGTCCATATACCAAATGGCTAGCCCCTCGTTGTCGAGCGTTGGCCTATAGCAGCGCACCCGTCGTTTGAACCACCGCTACTTCACTAACGCCATCAACTGTTCATAACTATCGACCACGTCGTACTTCACCTGATCCGAGGTGATCCTGGCGAAATATTTGCGAGCACAAGCGATCTTGGATACTTCGATGGCGCGCAAATCGAGGGATGACATTGAACCCTTGGTCTCGGCGACGAAGTAGATGTGTTTGACCTTGCCGTCCCTAAACGCAATCGCCCAGTCAGGGTTGTAGTTGCCAACCGGGGTGGGAATAAAAAAACTCCTCGGCAGCTTGGCGTAAACGACGACCTCGGTACTGGCGTCCAGTTGTTCGACAAACGTCCGCTCGGTGTTCGAGTCGGTGAACACATAGTCGTACACGTGGTTCCTGGCCTCGAATGCCTTACTGAAGTCGTTCCTGGGTTTTTCGGCGGTGAAGATGTTCGAGCCGTAGCTTTCGTCGACTGGGTTATAGGCGATGTGCTCGACGATGGCGGTGGCCTTTTGCTCGTTGATCAGCGTACCGGCCTTGGCGATGAAGTCTTCCGGGTTGGTCTTGTACTGGCTGAACAGTGCAGCGTTGATGCCTTTGAGGATGCTGGCAATGGTCTTGCGCGTCAGCTGGGTAGACTCAGCGAGATTACCGATCAGGTCGTACTTCACCGCCGAGTGAACCGAGTGGGTATAGTTCTCCGTCTCGCTCGCCGTGAGCTTGAACGCGGTTCCGGCCTTGAGGTCGTCGAAGCTGGTGTCCAGCGTCTGGGTGCCACGCTCGATCACGTACTGCATGGGCTTGGCCCGAAGTTCCGTCTCCAGCGCCGCCACACACTTGCCGACCAGTTCGTTGGTTTCAAAGTGCACCGTATAAGCGGCTTTGCGGTTGATCTTGTGCCACAGCGCCTGGAATTCCTTCTTGTCGAAGTTTGCATTGAGCGGATTGAGCTTGGCTTTGCGGTCGTTACCGATCTGCGGCATCTGGTCTTCGCTGAACACGCTGTCGATCAGTTGGAAAACCTGTTCGGCGTACGCCTGCAACTCGGGCGGCAGCGCGGCCAGCTGTTCTTCGCGTTTGGCGTTGTGGTAGGCGGCTGTAATCCGATCGTTGTCGTCGGTGTAATCGTTCTTGGCCAGGTAGCGGTAAATTTGCTTGGCCAGTTGCGGGGTGACTTCCACTTCTCCGCTTGCTGTTTGCAGCACCTTGCCGACGAAGTACTTCTCATCGGCCACGCGCGGCCGTGCCGACAGCGACTCGCTGATGTCTTTTTGCAGCGCACTGACAAAATCCTTGTAGCTCTCACTGGCGACCACCGTTAGTTCGTTGATCTGGTGCACCGTCGCCGGGTTATCCATGCGATCACCCAACTGATTCACCGCCAGGCGTAAACCACGGCCAACCTCCTGCCGACGCGACACGGTATTGTCACTGTGCTTGAGGGCGCAAATGACAAATACATTCGGATTGTCCCAGCCTTCACGCAGAGCCGAGGGCGAGAAGATGAAGCGCACCGGTTCGGCAAAAGACAGCAGACGTTCCTTCTTTTTGAGAATCAGGTCGTAGGCATCGACATCGTCGCTCTCGGTGGATTTCTTGCCAGTTGCCGGATCGACCAGATGTTTTGTTTTCTTGTCGATGGAGAAATAGCCTTCGTGCGTCTGGTGCACCGCTATGCCTTTCAGGTAGCGGTTGTAGGGCGTATCTTCCAACGTCAGCAAGTCGTTGAGCTGGGCCTTGTATTCCTCCTCGAAAACTTGCGCGTACACCCCATCCACTTCGCCGCTGGCGTCGTACTGGCGGTATTTCGCCACCTCGTCGATGAAAAACAGCGACAGCACCTTGATGCCTTGATCGAAAAGCGCCTGTTCCTTGTCGAAGTGCGCCTTGATCGCTTCGCGAATCTGGATGCGGCGCATCGCCGCTTCATCGACGTTGCCGACCGCCTCACCGGCGATCAGTTCGACGCCGTTGGTAAAGCTCAGGGCATCGATGCGCGCGTCGATCTCTGCCACCACATAGGCCTTGTACTGATCCAGCCCGCCCGACAGGTCGTACAGATTGTCGTTGCGCCCCTGCTTGCGCATGACGCGCTTGATGCCGTTGCCCTGCTTGATCTCCAGTTCGACACGCGCCACCGGCGGCTTGCTCGCCGAGACCTCGATGTCCTGCAGATAGAGATAGGCATTGGTGCCGGTCAGACCCTTGACCGTGATGCCGCGCACGGCGATCTTCTTCACCAGCTTCTGGTTGTAGGCGTCGAGCGCGTCCAGGCGATGAATCTTGTTGTACTCGGTCTTGTGGGTGGCCGAATAGCGCGCAATCAGCAGCGGGTTGAACTCCTTGAAAGAGTCGAGCGTCTTGGCCCCTTCCATCTTCTGCGGTTCGTCGAGAATCAGAATCGGCCGGTTGGCCTTGATCACGTCGATGGGGCGACGCGACTGGAAATCATCCAGCTCTTCGTAAATGCGCCGATTGTCGGCGCCGCGCGCATTGAACGCCTGCACGTTGATGACCATGACGTTGATGCCAGCGTCCGACGAAAAGCTCTCCAGGTTGTGCGGCGCCTTGGAGTTGTAGATGAAGTAACGCGCTTTCTTGCCGTAGGCTTCCAGGAAATGCTCGGCGGTGATCTGCAAGGACTGGTACACGCCCTCGCGAATGGCGATGCTCGGCACCACGACGATGAACTTGCTCCAGCCGTAGCGCTTGTTGAGTTCGAACATGCTCTTGATGTAGCAGTAGGTCTTGCCGGTGCCGGTTTCCATCTCGATGTTGAGATTGATCGGGCATCCGGTCTTCTTGTCGCCGATCAGCACGGAGGAAATCGGTAGGTTCTGCCGGCGTTGCACCGCCTGGATATTGTCCAGGAGCCGGGTCGTACTCAGCGCCACATCGGCATTCCGGAAGCCCGCATCGTCGCTGGTCGCAGGAGCAGGCTCCATACCTGTCAAGTGTGCCTGCTGGGGAGCGACCGGTGCCGCCAGTTTGGCCCCAGGATCGATGCGATAGCTCACGCCCCAAGACTTCGGCTGGCCGGCAAAACAGTCGGCCAAGGCGTCGACGGCATGGGTCTGGTAGGGTTGGACTTTGAACTTCAGTTTCATGGGCGTTTCCTGGCCGATTCGGGCCGCTCTTTTCTGCATTTATCCTGCAAACGACTGGTTTTATTCTGCATTTATTCTGCAAGCATCCAGACTGGCGCCTTGCGCGAGCCGGCGTTCCGGATACGCTTTGCGCGCCGCAGGTTGCTAATCAAGTTGCTGATCTTGTTCTGCTTTTGCTCTTCATCGAGCGCGTCGCTGAGTTTTCCGGCGAGCAAGCGGTCAATTTCCTGACGGCTGGCGGAACCGAATTTCCCCAGAAGTTCGAGAATCATTTTTTTGTAATGTGCATCATCGAAACCCCGCGTTCGGATGTACGCCGCCTTGCTCGCCGTTGCCTCGGCCACCGTGGCGGAAACATGAAAATTTGGTTTGCGCCCCTCAATCAAGCCTGCCTGGCGCAAATGCTTGACCATGCCGTCATCCAGCGGCAGTTTCTTCTGTACCCGGTCGCCAGACCGATCAGCAGTCGCATCGGTTCAAGGTTGCTGATTTGCTACTGGTGCAGGCTAAACAACAGAAATGTACAGCGGACCGGACTCTCAAGATATGGTGATGCAATCATCACATCGTCGAAAAAGCGCTCTTGGTTTATTTTCCTTGGCCGTCAGGTGTCACCGTGTTGCTGACAGTGAAACGAAAAGCCTGAACGTCTCTTCAGGGTCGTTATGCCGCTAATCCTCCACAAGAAACCAAGCTTCGACCACAAGCCTTTCCCTACAGCGAAGAGGATTCCTTTTCCGCCACGCCAAGGGTAGGATTTGCCGACCGTTCGCCTGTTGCAGCCGGGCAACGACTTTTTCTTTGACGGAGTCTTCATGAAATATTCTCAAGCGTCGCTCGGGCGCGTCTTTGTCGTCCGGCTTGAGGACGGCGATATCGTCCACGAGTGTCTGGAGCGGCTGGCCCGCGAGCAGGGTATCCGCGCTGCGGGGCTGATCGCGCTGGGCGATGCCGACGCCGGAAGCCGCTTGATCGCCGGCACCGAAGCCGGGCGTGCCGACCCGCTGGTTTTCGTCGAGCGACTGCTCGACGAAGCACACGAAGTCGCTGGCGTCGGGACGATTTTCCCCGACGAAGACGGCAATCTGATCTCGCACGTTCACCTGGCGTGCGGTCGCCAGGATTCGCTCGTCGTCGGCTGCGCGCGCACCGGCGTCAAGGTCTGGCATGTGATGGAAGTGATCGTCGTCGAGTTGCTCGACTGCCAGGCTGTTCGCCGTTTTGAATCCGGGCTGCCCGGATTCAAGCTGCTCAACCCGTGATCGCGGCCTGCCCGGGCTGAGCAGAAAACTGCGCTGGCCGAACCGTCTTAGCGCGCTTTTCGTTCCAGCCGCCGCTGGTGGCTGGCGATGTAGATCCCGCTGGCGACGAGGATCGCTATTCCGAGCAGCGACCAATGGTCGGGAAAGTCGCCAAAGACGAAGTAGCCGATGAACGCGACCCAGATCAGTTGCGAATAGCTGAATGGCGCCAATCGCGACGCCGGGGCGTGTTCGTAGGCCTTGATCAGAATCAGATGCCCGAAACCGCCCAGCACGCCGACGCTCAAGAAGGCTGCGGCGTGCTGAAGGTTTTGCGGCATGGTCCACACCCCGGGCAAGGTAAGCAGCGAAAGGACCGAGCCGACTAGGCCGGCGTAGAAAATCGAGGTGTAAGCGCTTTCCAGACCGGCCAGTTTGCGGGTGAGTATCTGGTAGGTGGCAAAGGCCATGGCGTTTGCCACGGGCAGGAGCGCCGCCCAGGTAAAGATGCTGCTGCCGGGCCGGATGATGGTCAACACGCCGATGAATCCGCAGAAAACGGCAACCCAGCGCGAGATCTCGACTTTCTCTCCGAGAAAGACGACCGACAGAATCGTCACCAGAACCGGCGCCAGATAGGCGATCGCAGTCGCTTCCGCCAGGGGCATGAATTTCAACGCGCCGACGAAAAATACCGAGCCCATGAGCAGCAACAAACCGCGAACGAGCTGAGTGCCGAGCCGTTTCGTCCGAACCAGGGCAAGACCGTAGCGCGGACCTAGCGCCACAACGATCAGCAACAGGTGAAAAGTGAAGCGCGCCCAGACGATCAAGGCAATCGGATAGAAGCGCGTCAAATATTTGGCGAGCAGATCGCCGACGGAGAAAAAAACCACCGCCACCATGACCATGAGGATGCTTCGCGAGAGCTGACGCCGCGGTGAGGAGGGATCAGCCATGGCGGCACTGGAGAAAAACCCGAAATTTTGAGCGCACGACTCGATTGCCGAGGGTCGTGACGATTACGCAGAAAGTCATTAATGGCATCTGTTGCAGGGACCCGCCGAAGTCTACTCTGTTTCTCGTTGCTTCAGAGCCGATGGAGAGGTGATTTGCTGCGCAACTCACTCGCCCGAGCCGCGCCGTCACCGGCCAGACGAACGGCCCGCACGGCCCCCAGCGGCGTTTCTACGCTGTGCCCTGCGTTGAGCGGGTCAAGAGGTGTGCGGCGCCGGCGAAATTCCACAGACCGACCGGCGCGGTGTTGTCGAGTACCGCGCTCACTGCCTGGTCCATGTATTCCAGTGAACGCACGTAGCGTTGGCACAGCGACGGTTCGCCGATCATCACCAGCGGCACTGCGGCTAGTTCGTTGCCGGCGGCCGCGAGTCCCGAGACCAGCTCGTGACCGATCAATAGCCCGGACAGGTAGTCGGCGAGCGCGGCCGGCGCCAGGCGCCCGGTCAGCCCCAACGTTCGCGTCCCGAAGAGCTGATGCGAGAGCTCGCCCGGGCCGCTGCGTCGCGCACTGGCCAGCCCCAGCTCGAAGGCGGCGACATCGGTTTCGCCTTTGACCTCGGTCGCTGCCGGCAGCAGTCGCCCGAGAATCGAATGCGCGCTCAGTACGGCGAACAGCTCGCCAGTCAGGTAGGTCGCGAAACGGACGATCTTGCCGTCCTCGATCTGCGCCCACTTCGAATGCGTTCCCGGCAGCAAGATGCACGAGCGATCTGACCATTGCGGGTTGTGCAAGAGCGCGCCGGCGATCTGAATTTCCTCGCCGCGCATCACGTCGGGAAGTTCGCCGGCCTCGTCATACAGCACGCCCGGCGCGATCAGGACCTCCTGGCCGAGTCCGCTGGCAACGGTCGTATTCTGCTCGGCCAGCGCCTTGACCGTCGCCGGGCAGCGCACATAGGGTGCCTCGCGCCAGCCCTGGGCGCTGCCGACCATGCCGCTGGCGACGACCGGAAGCTGCGGCCAGCGCCTGACCCAGTCGCCGGCGATCGCGGCGAAAGCCTGTTCGAATCCGGCGCGTCCCGGCAACGGCAGGTGCTGGATACCATGCGCCGAGTGACGGGTGTCGATCACCTTGCCGTCGTGCATCAAAAAAGCGCGCAGGCTCGAAGTGCCCCAGTCGAGCGCTAGCAGCTGGGGGACGATGTCCGGGGTTGAACTCATTACGCAGGCGTCCTGGAAAAATTGAGTACGATAGAGTACCACCGGTGGCGGCGGTCGGTGACTTCTGGGCGAAGGCCTCAGTCTGACAGCGCCGCTTGTGCCGTTGGCGGCAAGGCAAAACCCCCTTCGCCAAGGCGCTGCTGAAGGAAGCGCACGCACCGGCTGAGCTTGGCCGAGTCGACCAGGTGATCGCGGCACACTGCCCACACGTCGGCGGGCTGACGATAGGCCGGCAGTACTTGAACCATCGTCGACGCGGCAAGGCTGGCCGCGATGTCACGGTCGGCAACGAGCGCGATGCCCAGGCCGGAATGCGCCCAGCTTCGCGCAACGTCTGCGCTATTGGTCGACAGCGGCCCGCTCACTTTGACCGCTTCGAGCCCGCCCGGCCCATGCAGTCGCCAGACTGCGAAGCTTTGGTCGCTTTCGCGCCGGACCAGACAGTCGTGCTGCGCCAGATCGGCCAACGACCGGGGATAGCCTCGGCGTTCGAGGTAGGCCGGCGCGGCACAGAGGATACGGTGGCACGCGAATATTCGGTGCGCGATCAGCTGCGACTCATCGATGTCGCCGACCCGGATGTCGATATCGATCGCCTCGCCGACCAGATCGACCGGCCGATCGACGAGCTGAAAGCTGATCTCGACCGCCGGGTAGCGCTTGGCAAACTCGGTCAGCACCGGCGCCAGATACTTGTGGCCGAGACGGCAATCGGCGCTGATGCGCAGTATCCCGCGCGGCGCGGCACGCGCCTCGCGCAACGACTCGCTCATGCCATCTGCGGCTTCGAGAATTTTCCGCGCCCATTGATCGACCGCCTCGCCGTCTTCAGTGATCGCGACGCGCCGCGTCGTTCGGGCAAAAAGCGTGACGCCCAGAGTCTTTTCGAGAATCGCCATGCGCTTGCTGACCAAAGCGGGAGACACGCCGAGCTCGGCGGCGGTGGCGACGAAACTCGATCGGCGCGCGGCGGCATGGAACAAACGAAGGTCTGAAATGAGCGGCTGATTATCCACGATCCGTGTATTGTCTATTGGATATATGATTAATTATATCCAATATAACCTTGTTTATCGTGAAAATCGCTGCGGCGCGGCCGCGTGAGCCCTATGCTTCCGAGATATCGATTCCCGCCAGGCGGGCGTCAGTCGATCGCGAGGACCGATTTGATCGTCCGCACGACGCCGTTGTCGGTGTTTCCGGGCGCCATGAATCTGGCGCGTACCTTGAGCAGCGGATGCGCATTGGCCATGGCGAACGAATAGGCGGCCTCGTCCATCATTTCCAGGTCGTTGAGAAAATCGCCGAATACCATCGTCTGCTCGCGGGTGATCTGCAGCGCCTGCTGGATATGGCGCAGGCCGGCGCCCTTATTGGCCAGCGGCGCCATGACATCGAGCCAGTTGGCACCCGAGACGACCACCTGATGCGTCGCTCGAAAACGCGAAAACACCGGGTAGACCACGCGTTCGGACGAGTCGAAGGCAAAGACGGCGAGCTTGAGCAGGCTGTCTTCGACTTCGCGCAGATCGTCGACAATCGCCAGACGGTGGTAATACATGTCGACCTGCGCGACGAAATCGCGATCGCTGCGCTCGATGTACGCCGATCGTTTTCCGCACAGCACGACGCCGATATCCGCCCCGCTCAGCGCGAGGTCGCGCGCCACCCGGATCAGCTCCCGCGCCGCATCCCGGCTCAGGCACTCAGAGCTGAGCTCGCGACCGCCGCGCACCACGTAGCTGCCGTTCTCGGCGATGAAGATCAACTGTTCGGCAATCGGTTCGAAGCGCTCGAGCAGGTTGTAGTACTGCCGACCGCTGGCCGGACAGAAGACGATTCCGCGCGCCTGCAGCTGTTCGATCAACGGCCAAAAATCGTCATGGATGGCATGTTCGTCATCGAGCAGCGTGCCGTCCATGTCACAGGCGATCAGCTTGATGTCGGGAACATGATCGAGATTTATCGGCTGCACTGCATTCATTTTGGCGCCCACTGATTCGGAAAAAATAGTTGAAGCGCACCGAGTATCCGGGCCAGCTCGCTCGCAGTCAAATCCGCATCGTTCTTGAATCGGAAGATCGCTCTGATAATATGACATTGGGGTTTAGGCGCCGCGGCTGCGCGCGAACCGCTTCGGAACACCGACATCGCTATCAGGAGGACGCCCGCATGACCCTCAAAGCCAAATCAGCGCCGGCAAAAACCCCGACCACCTCCCGCTCCTGGGCCAGGTTCAAGACCACCCTCAACACGCTGCCCGACAGCATCGACCTGCGCGACTGGACCTATCACCCTGGCCTGCTGCCAGTCCCGCCGGTGCTCGTCAACTGCGCGCGCGTGCCGTTGATCCTCGACCAGGGTCAGGATGGCGCGTGCACTGGCTTCGCGCTGGCGGCGGTCGCCAACTATCTGCTGCACAATCAGGGCCAGATGCGCCGTGCCAGCCCCCACATGCTCTACGAGATGGCGCGCCGCTACGACGAATGGCCGGGCGAATGGTACGAGGGCTCATCGGCGCGCGGCGCGATGAAGGGCTGGCTGCGCCACGGCGTGGCGCAACCAGCCTTGTGGGACACCGCACTCAAAATGACGACGCCGGTGGTCGAAGACGCCATGAAGTGCCCGGGCGGCGCCTACTACCGCGTGAACCACCGACAGATACGCGACATGCACTCGGCACTCGCCGAGGTCGGCATCCTCTATGCCACGCTGATGGTGCACGAAGGCTGGTTCAAGCCGGGACCGAGCAAGCTCACGATCGCCTATCAGGAACGCGGCAAGGCCCGCACGCTGACGCTGCCGATCATCGCTCGCCAAGGCCGCGCCGATGCCGGCCATGCCGTAGCCATCGTCGGCTACGCGGCACAGGGCTTCATCATCCAGAACTCCTGGGGCCCGAACTGGGGCGCCGACGGCTTCGCGCTGCTGCCCTACGAGGACTACATGCTGCATACCACCGACGTCTGGGTAGCCCAGCTCGGCGTGCCGGTCAGCGTCGACGTCTGGAGCGCCGAGGAAAAAAACAACGACGCGATTTCCGAGGGCAGCGCGCGGGCACTGCCGGCGCTGACGCTCGACAGCCTGCGCCCCTACGTCATCGACGTCGGCAATAACGGCGAACTGTCGGCGAGCGGCGATTACTGGACGACGCCGAGCGACCTCGAACGCCTGATCACGATCGACATCCCACAGGCGACGCAAGGCTGGAAGAAACGCCGCGTCATGCTCTACCTGCACGGCGGGCTCAACGACGAGAAGTCCACCGCCCAGCGTGTCGCCGCGCTACGCGGACCGTGCCTGGCCAACGAAATCTACCCGCTGCACGTGATGTGGGAGACCGGCTTCATGGAGTCGCTCGAGAGCTATTTTGCCGACTGGTTCACCCACGCCGACAAGCTTTCGGGCAGCAGTCTGCTCTCCAGCGTCGGCGAGGGCCGCGACTGGATGATCGAGCGCAGCCTGGCGGTCCCGCTACGCACCATTTGGGGTGAGATGAAGGAAAACGCGCGGCTGGCCTCGCAGCACCACGAGCAGCGCGGCGCCATGCAACTGCTGGCCAACGACATCCGCCGCGCCGGCAAAAAAGCGGCCAACTGGGAACTGCACGTCGTCGCACACTCGGCCGGCAGCATTTTTTTCGCCTGGATGCTGCAGCACATCGTCGACCTCAAGCTGCCGCTCAGGAGCGTTCAATTCCTGGCGCCGGCGGTCGAACTCGAACTCTTTCGCAGTACCATATGGACGGCAGCCAACGCCGGCCGCTGCCCGCTACCGATCATCTACCGGCTCTCCGCAACGGCCGAGCGCGACGATACGGTCGGCGGCAACCTAGTTTATGGCAAGTCACTGCTCTATCTGATATCCAACGCCTGCGAGAAAAAACGCGGCACGGCGATCGTCGGCATACAGCCCTGCCTCGATCAGGATGCGGCAATGCGCGCCGCCTACCAACTGGCGGCGGCCGACGGGCTACCGCGCCTGATCACCGCCGGCGGCCCGCGTGAGGCCGAAGGCCTGGAGCGCGCATCGAGCCAGAGCGTGAGCCATGGCGGCTTCGACAACGACCCGGCGACGATGAACTCGGTGCTCTACCGCATTCTCGGCAGCACGCCCACACGGCCGCTCTCGCGCCACGACCTGTCCTACGACTGAACGGCGAGCCACCAGCCCCCTGCGCGGCGCGGCAACCCAACGCCATAAAGGAGACCCGCATGAAAATCCAAAACCATCGCCTGATCACCGACGACGGCCATACGGTACGCTACGTCGAAACGCCGAACCAGGGCGGCGCACTGACCCCCGAATACCTGGTGATGCATTACACCGCCGGCAGCAGCGCCGAAAGCTCGGTGGCTTGGCTGTGCAACCCGGCGGCCCGAGCTTCTGCGCATCTGGTGATCGGTCGCGACGGCAGCGTCACGCAACTCGCCGCCTTCAACCGCATCGCCTGGCACGCCGGGCAGTCGCAGTGGGCCGGGCGCAGCGGCTTGAATGGTTTTTCGATCGGCATCGAACTCGACAACGCCGGCAAGCTCGAGCGCGTCGGCGAACGCTGGCGCTGCGCAGTCACCAAGCGCGCGTATTCGGACGACGAGGTGCTGATCGCCAACCACCCACACGACCGGCCCGGAGCGAGTCCTGGCGGCTGGCACGAATACAGCGAGGCGCAAATCGACGCCGCCGGCGAGGTCGGCGTGCTGCTGATGCAAAAATACGCGCTGCGCGACGTGCTTGGCCACGAGGACATCGCGCCGGGGCGCAAGACCGACCCCGGCCCGGCCTTCCCGATGAGAAACTTCCGCGCGCACCTGCTCGGGCGTGATGACGATGCGCTCGAACAGTACGTCACTTGTGCCGAACTCAATGTGCGCGTCGGTCCCGGCAGCGAATTCGCCACGCTGCCCGGCAGCCCGCTACCGGCCGGCACCCGCGTCGAGCGACTCGAACAGCAGGGGCTGTGGTGGCGAGTCGACGTGCTCGATACCGTGAGCGGCGTGATGGATCTGGTCGGCTGGTGCCACAGCCGCTTTCTGACCCGCGCTGCTTGAACATTCTTCGCCACGTCAGGAGCCGCCGGGGACTTCGACCAGGTTTACGCCGTAGAACTTGAATGTCGGGTTTTGGCGACCCACGATTTCGTTTCTCGATCAACCTCTTCGGCACTCCCGCTCTGTCGTTCAAGGAGTATGCAAGCTACCGTCAGGATCTGATCGCCGGTGCGAGCCTGCAGATCACCGCGCCGCTCGGGCAATACGGTCCCAGCAGACTGATCAACCTCGGCAACAACCGCTGGTCGTTCAAGCCCAGGGCTAGGTACAACGCTGATTTCAACAGCGGGCACAGGTTCGCGCAAGCGCCGCTCTACGAGGTTCAGGGGCATCTCACTTACAGTTTCCCATCGGGCGTCTGGGTGGCCTTGAACGGCACCTACTTTGCGGGCAATCGCACCACCGTCGACGGTGTGCGGGAAGACAGTATGCAGCAGAACACGCGCGCAGGCCTGCCCCTCGCTTTGCCTATGAACCGCCACAACTCAGTGAAACTCTATGCCAGCACCGGCACTTCGTCGCACACCGGCAGCAACTTCAACGCCGTCGGGCTGGCAGTATCGGTGGGGAGACGGCTACTAACGGCCGCGCTGTTCAAGGCAATCGCTGTCGCCAAGTTGATACTCGCGACAGATGGTCGGACGACGCGCATAGATGGTGCACAGCATCGTGCGGCGATCAAGCGCTGCACACCAGCCGTCGTCGAGACGACGCATCACCCACCCACCCCACTCGTCTTCTTCGGTCAGGTGTTGCGGCGGCTGATCGTCGCCCATCAGCATCACCTCGAGCCGACAGCAGCAGGCTTGGCAACTGGCGCAAGAAACGCCGATAGGCGCCGTCATGGTCATCGGCACAACCCCAATCGAGTACTCACGCGTCGCCGCATCGACCGCCGAAACGGCAAAGACGATCTGCGACAGGAAGGCGTAGCGGCGAAGAAAGCACCATGGCGGCAAGGCTGGCCGCTTCGTGCCGCCGCGTCGAATTCTTGACGCGCCCCTTTTCCGGCCTCGCTTCGGTTACGCCGATCCACTCTAGCCTCGACCATCATTAGGATATACAGATACGAAATATACTATTCATTGGATTTACAGAATGTCTGCAGACGCCTACCTTTGTAGCAGCCGCGACTAAAACGCTCCTTTTTTAGCTTGTGGTCAGGCGGGCCAGGTGGGTCGGACCCCTGCCCGCCGTCCCTTACGGGAATTTACAGCAACGCCCTGATAAATATTACTTTTGAACCGATTATTCTTGGTCGCTGCTAAACATCAGCGATCGAAAACTCAGCATTTGCATCAAACGAACTATTCATTTTATGAAATAGAGAATATAGGAAACATCAAATTTACAGGATGTTTCGTCACGCCTATATTGGCTTCTCGACCTCGAAGAAACGCAGATCTTCTCGCTACGATCAGTTGCGTTTCCGAGGAGCAGGCAAAGGGTTTTTCGTTTCCATAAGCAGCAGCGCGGTTTTCGATTTCACGGAACATTTCGCGAGAGGATTTGCATGATCAGTGGCAAAACGAGTTTGTTGCCTCTTTTTGGTTATCCGACCAAAGCGTTCAAGGCACCGCTCATTTACAACCCTTGGTTCGACAAGCATGGGATCGACGCGGTGGTGGTGCCGATGGGCGTCAAGCCCGAGGACTACGCGAACGTTTTAAAAGCGGTATTCAAGCTCACCAACGTCCCCGGCGCGCTGGTCACCATGCCGCACAAGGTCACGACCGTCGGCTTGCTCGACGAAGTCACGACCGCGGTGCTGATCGCCGGATCGTGCAACGCGATTCTCAAGCGGCCGGACGGCACACTGCTCGGCGACATCTTCGACGGCACCGGATTCACGCGCGGCCTGCAACGCAAGGGCTTTACCTTTGCCGGAGCAAAATGCCTGGTCGTCGGTTCGGGCGGTGTCGGCTCGGCGATTGCCGCCTCGCTCGCCGCCAATGGCGTCGCCGCGATCACCACCTTCGATACCCACGCCGACTCGGCACAGGGCCTCGCCTCGCGGCTCAGGCAGCACTACCCGGAACTGCTTGCCAAAACCGGGCTCAACGACGCCGCCGGCTACGATCTGGTCGTCAATGCGACGCCGCTGGGCCTGCCCGGCGACCCACTGCCGATGGACATCGCGCAGCTCGCTGCCTCAACTTTCGTCGGCGAGGTGGTGATGAAGACTGAGATGACGCCGCTGTTGCTGGCGGCGAAAGAGCGTGGCTGCCGCTTCCAGGTCGGAACCGACATGCTGTTCGAAATGATCCCGGCCTATCTCGAGTTTTTCGGTTACGGCAGCACCACCGCCGACGAACTTCGCGCGGTATCGAAGGTGGTGTACTGAACTATTTGGCAACTCGCGCCGCGGGCGTCTCTCCCGGCATGAGGCAACAGCAACACCGTGGTAGCTTGAGACAGCAGGTGTTTGGTCCGGCGACGATCGCCGGTATTTTTTCACAGGAGAGGGCTCATGAAAAAGACGTTTAAGACGGTATGCGTAGCAATGGCGGCTTGTGGTCTGGTGATGTCGGCGACTTCGGCCAGCGCAGCCGATATCAAGGAACACATTCTCAGATTCGCGTCGAGCAATGTCGAAGGCAATCCGCAGGTCGATGGCTTGATGAAGTTTGCTGAACTGATGAAGGAAAAGAGTGGCGGCAAGATCGTCATCAAGGTGT
>Ga0316604_10000862_pt1 | contig 31656 bp, 28 predicted proteins | sample OWC_soil_day20_C_FD_207650 | JGI IMG/M metagenome (GOLD analysis project Ga0316604, IMG submission 207650) | Wetland soil microbial communities from Old Woman Creek delta, Ohio, United States - OWC_soil_day20_CT | ecosystem: Environmental > Terrestrial > Soil > Wetlands | place: USA: Ohio... | reverse complement strand
ATGAAAATGAGCTTTCAGTACCACTATCAGACAGGCCAGCCGCAGAAAAAAAGGTTTATGGCTTTAAGCGACGCGTATCATGGAGAAACTTTAGGCGCGCTGTCTATTGGCGGAGTTGATCTATACTCTCAACTATATAAGCCGATCTTGCTTGATATTATCCATGTCAACGGACCGGACTGTTATCGTTGCCGGTATGGGAAACACCGGGATAGTTGCAACGCGGAATGCTTTGAGGCAGCCGAGCAGAGCTTCGAAAAATACGCCGATGAGGTGTGTGCATTCATAGCTGAACCACTCGTACAATGCGCTGCAGGTATGCAAATCTACCCTGCAATATACCTCAAAAAACTTCGCAAGGCATGTGATCAGTACAATGTGCACCTAATTGTCGATGAAATCGCCACAGGCTTTGGCAGAACCGGCAAGATGTTCGCCTGTGACCATGCCCAAATCTCCCCTGACATCATCTGTCTGTCCAAGGGACTAACCGGCGGCTATATGCCAATGGCGCTTGCGGTAACCACGCAAGCTGTCTATGATGCGTTTTACGCTGACTACAGCGAAGGCAAAGCATTTATGCACAGCCATACATACAGCGGCAATCCCCTGGCCTGTTCAGCAGCTAATGAAGTCCTTGCCATTATGCAAGAGGAGCGCATTTTGGAAAAAGCGAATGAAAATGCGGGATATTTTCGGCAACTGATTCAGGAAAACTTGAATAACCATAAGAATGTTGGCGAAATCCGATCCATTGGCTTGATTAATGCCATCGAACTTGTGGAAGACAAAACGACCAAGCTGCCCTTTGATGTAAAACGACGAGTCGGTTATCAAGTTTATAAAAAAGCCTTGGGAAAAGGCGTTGTGCTCAGACCTCTCGGAGACGTGCTGTACTTCAACCCACCCCTGACAATCACTCGCGAGGAAATGGATTCAGTCGTTCAAGCAAGTGCTGAGTGCATTAGGAGTGTGCTCGGATAACAAATTTAAATTTGTTCAAAGCCTCTTCGGCCCTTATCACGCCAGTAAATCGCCTTGTATTGCGCACCGGATTCACGAAGTATTTTCTCGGCCAGAACTCCATCCTGCATTGATACTTCTATGCTTTGCCCGCAACTCATGGATAGTTCCCGGGGCGTAGGAATCATTTCCAGCGCCATTCCCTTTCCCTGCAAGATCTTTTCGGCTCCGATAGCGTGATGAACCGAGTCAAACACGATGACACAGCTCGCTGCATTCATAGTGTGATGGATTGACCATTCTCTTGCAGAGCAGCGATGATAGTGAACATATTCGTAACCGAGCCGACAGCCAACTGCTCTTTCAGGTTGTAATAATCCAGACAGGTTCCGCACGAAAGAACACTGACTCCTTGTTGCTCCAGTTTTTGTAGGCTTGGCAGCACTATAGAGCCCTGCACCGTCAGTTTGACCCCGCCATTAAGAAATAGCAGCGTTTTGGGTTTGGGGTCCACTTCCAGCAGTGCAGTGAAAAACGAGCGAATCAGAATTTTTCCCAGTTCGTCGCTACCGTGTCCCAAGGTGTCCTGGGTAAACAAATATACCGGAGCCAGACGTTTCTTCTCATCGCCTTTCGCCACAATACCTGAACTGATTGGCGGGATCATGTGGATATGAAATAGGCCGTCTTCTTGTTCCTCGACACGGTAACCCCACCCGTTGGCAGCAGCGAATTTACTGACGTTCTCTTTAGCTGTCGAGTTATCCACCACTACGTTGATGGGGGTTTTCTCCGCATCGAGTGCCTTCTTCGTCATAATGACCGGTTGCGGACATGCGAGCCCCCGGCAATCCAGCCCTCTTTCCTCAGTCACTAATACCACGTCTCCTTTACTGTCTATAAGCGCTCATTTTTCGCTCTGTGGCAACTCCAATTCTCTGATGATAATTTTGGCCGCCTCTTCCGCAATTTCACCAGTAAATGAAATACATTGTTCCATATGCGAAGGGGAACCGAGTTCCATCCCTTTGGTCAACACCCGACAGCATAGGCATGAATGTCGGTGTTGAAAGGTATCATGCAATTCCTTGGCCAATTGCATCGCTTTATTCACCTTTATATCTTTAGCGTGTGTTCTGCCAAAAAACATGCCGATTGCCATAATTCCTCCGGCAACAGCTCCACATGTGCATCCCGAACCACCCATTCCCACCGGAAAACCAGAGGCCATGGCAATAACATCATCGGGTAGTGGTGATGCAAACGCGTCTTTAATCGCCTTAACAATTGCCTCTGAACAAAAATAATCTCCGTTTCGGTAATAGCCTTCTGCCGTTTTTCTTAATTTCGCAATATCAATCTGGGTAGTCATAGGACCACGCCAATTTTGCTTATATTGCTTACCGATGCATCTTGCAACCAGGGAATGGCGACAAAATTGCCGGCGCTGATTGAGCGCACCTGTTCCAGCCACTGTTTTTCCGCTTCGGCTCGGGCCACTAGCATGGGATTGGTGGTGCCTGTCATGGAAAGGCACTGATTGACCACCCACCATTTATTATTGATTCCAGCCCGGCTCAAGTCATCGCGAAGCCTTGACGCTTCGAAAACCGGGGTGGCTTCCGGCAGCGTAACAATAACAACCTCGGTCTGCTTTTCATCTCTGAGTCTTGGCAGCAGGCGTTGAATAGAAATTGGCGTTTCGCCCTTGGTTCTTTGCACCTCTCTATGATAGCTTTGCGTGGAATCCAATAGCAAAAGTGTATGACCCGTTGGTGCTGTATCAATAATTACGACCTTGTCTTCCGCTTTGTCGACTATTTCGGCAAATGCTCGGAATACTGCGATTTCCTGGGTGCATGGAGAGCGCAGGTCTTCTTCAATATAGGCAATATCCTCTTCGCACATTGTTTCACGGGCCTTGGTCAGCACTTCATTTTGATAATTTAGCAACTCCTGCTTTTCATCAATTTTGCTGAGCGTTATATTCGTAGATCCTGCAATTACATATTCCAGATGATTGGCGGGATCAGTCGAGGTTAAGTGTACCTTGACTCCTTTGTTGGCAAGAGACAGCGCAATCGTTGCCGCGATGGTCGTTTTACCCACGCCCCCCTTACCCATCGTGAAAATGACCTTTTTCCCAGTGGTGTAAATATCGTCAACGAGGGCACTTAGCGGCTGCAGATCAACCGATTTTTCGCCTGCACCGTTAGAAATAAAATGATCACTGGTAAAAAATGTCCTGATTTTATCAAGCCCCATGATGTTATAGGAACGCAAGGGGAGAGTATAAATTTTAAACCGCTTTAACCCCTGCGGAATGTTTTTGATTGCATTTTGCTGCTTATCCATTACTATTTTCGATAAAGCATCGGATGCTTCGCTCAACACCCCGTTAATAATTAATAGCTGGTTATTAATACCCAAATCACTCAGTTCCAAGCTGGAACGATCTGCCTCCAGCAAAGGGGTTTGCGCCGCCCTTGAAACCAGAATTAATGTTGTTTTTTCCTTATCGGCAAGATTCAAAACAGCCTCTTTATAAATGCTTTTTTTCGCATCAAGTCCTGCCAGCTGACCCAAACAAGACGCGCCATGGGTGCTTTCGCTGATGAAGTTGCTCCATGCGGACGGAAGCTGCAACATGCGCAAGGTATGCCCCGTTGGGGCTGTGTCAAAAATGATATAGTCGTATTCATTTTCTGTTGTCTTGTCGGTTATAAAATTTGAAAATTGGTCAAAAGCGGCAATTTCTACTGTACAGGAGCCGGACAGCTGCTCCTCCATATTGGCGATGACGCTTTCAGGCAGTTTGTCTTTGTAGGGCCCAATAACGGATTCCCGATATTCCCTGGCTGCTTCTTCCGGATTGAGGTTCGCGACCAGAAGTCCGGGCGCCCCATCAATGGGTACGCCCTTGCCATCGAGCTGCGCATGAAAAACATCCTGCAAATTGGAAGCAGGGTCGGTACTGATCAGCAGAACCTTTTTACCACTGTCCGCCAGATTGACAGCAACAGCACAAGCAACAGAAGTTTTCCCGACACCGCCTTTACCGGTAAAAAACAAATATTTTGTCAGAGCAATTTTATCCAATGCAAAGGTTTCATGGACAACCGCCATTTTAACAGCACCCTTTCGTCCCGCAGCCACAACCGCTTTTTTTCACACGCAGGCGAGGTTTAATGGCCATATCCAGCCATGCTGAAAGTTCTTCATTCGTAGGATATTCCTTAGTTTTTGCGACTTTACCATCGACAAGCGTTACAGGCAGAACCTCGGCGCCTTCTTTTTGGAGGATATCGCCAATTACTTTGTTGGCAATAAAATCCTGTGGTTCGCTGGACAAGCCATGCCTTTGAATAATCACGCCCTGCTCTTTCAATGTATTAATAACTGTCGTGATTCTCATAAGCTCTGGGTCAATGGACGGACCGCACACCCCCGTTGAGCAGCACATGGTCGGGTCGAAAATTTCAATCTTTTTCATCATTAATCTCTCCTTCTACTTATTTTGTGTTACCTCTTTATTTTGCTAACCTAAAGTAAGAAATCTTTCCCTGTAAATCTGACTAAGGACACACAATCAGACCGCGCGCCCACAGACAATTCCCACATAGGAAAAGTTACATTCCGTGGTGACCTCTATGTAATTTTTCCGACGATCCGACGCGAGAGGCTAGTAGAATAATCTCATTGCCGGTGTTGATGCGATGATACTTACTGGTATCTTCCACATTTACCCTCCGTTTCCCATAAGGTTGAATTAATTTTTTATTTCGCACCCTTATATTTGATTATACTCATATACTGTTTACTGTCAATCTACAGGTATTGAAATAATGTTCAAAGAGGCCATTAAACCAACGAAAGTATTTTTTTTAACTGCCTTGCGTGTCTTTTTTTCATCATGCACATAAAGACAAAATCACACATTCCATCGCCTATACTCTGCTACAATGGTGGCAAAGGTTTGTTTGGGGAGGAAATGAGGATTGTGTAAGGATTCAGCTTTTTTCAATGTGCTCTGTGTTCTAAGCGCCGCCATGCTCTGGGGTACGACGGGAACCATCCAAGGCTTATTGCCTCCTAGCAGGGAGCCTGTCGTGGTGGCGGCAATTCGTGTCTTGCTGGGATCTTCTGCCCTGTGGATGCTTTGCCTAGTCGCCGGGATCTCGGTGAAGGCGATTCTTAGTTTGCCCAGATGGCGTATCTTGGGAGCCGGTACGGCTATCGCAAGCTATAACCTTTTCTTCTTCGCCGGTGTAGCTCATGCCGGTGTTGGCGTGGGTACTGCCATAGCCCTTGGGAGCGGTCCACTCTGGGTTTTGGCCTATGAGATTATTTTCTCTGCGCGGCGCCCTTCATCCCGAAGTCTTACAGGACAAGTGGCTGCCATCATGGGGTTGGCAACTTTGGTGGCGGGAGACGCTGGCGGACAAGGATCGTACCTTGGCTATGGGCTGTCCGCTTTAGCAGGTCTGTCCTATGGAACCTACGTCTATCTCACCGGGGGCATTGGCAAGGATACCAATTCCGCCCTAGTGGCGGCAACCACGTTCAGTGTTGCAAGTATCCTTCTTGCTCCAAGCCTGATCTTGTTTTCAACGGCTTGGATTGACCTCCGTAGTATTGCGCTTTTAGCCTTTTTGGGTCTTGCCGCCACGGGCGCGGCCTTCTTCCTTTTCACTTTCGGTTTACAGCGAATGCCCGCGTCAACGGCCGTGACACTAACTTTAGCTGAACCTCTCACCGCTTGGTTTTTGGCAACTGTTGTGCTTGGCGAAATCGTGACATTGCCCAAGGTGATAGGAGCCTCCATGCTGGTAATTGGGATACGAGTCGTCGCTGGTGCATCCAAGCAGTAAACGCAAAAAAGGGTTCTGAGACAAATCTCAGAACCCTTTAAAATACTGGTCGGAGCGACAAGACTTGAACTTGCGGCCTCTACCACCCCAAGGTGACAAGACGAAATTTGGGAACCCTTGTATAATGGGCATTACGCGAATAATTTCGCGGCTTTTCAGATTTTTTTACTGCATCACAACGAACTATGAAGATGTTGGAAAAACAACAAAAAGCAGTACATATGCAGTAAGTTATGCAGTAAAATTTTCACCTCAATAATGATGCCCATATTGATCGCAAACGATGCCTCGTCAAGGCGTCTTTCCTATAATCTCGCCAGCGGTCAGTTTATATCAATAGGCTGGTCAGCGCAGTCCATACAATCCCGCGCATTTCGATAGTAACTTACATGTTTTGATTCAATAGTTTGCAAGATGCGTTTAACGCTTTCCAATGAAATTGCAATCGTAGTTGCTGCACTTTGAAGACTGTGCCCTTCCATTCGCAGGCGCAAGATCCTTTGTTCTATTACAGATAAACTGCCCATAAAACATTTTACATCCGGCAGAGTATCATCGATAGTCTCTTGCCCAATATAATCTGCAAGTGTGAATTTTTCGTTTCCGGCATTGTTGCGGAGTGGCGCGTCTAGAGAAGCACGTGAATTAAGTTTCTTTTCAGCCCAAGCGTTTGCATTTTTCTGTTTCATGATCTTGCGTATTTGATTCACAGCGTACTCGCTAAAGTATCCATAATGTATTTTGTAAGTGCGAATTGCGTAAAGAAGGGCGATATTCCCTTCCTCAATCCGATCTTCCAGCTCCAGTCCTTTATACGAATTTTTGCACTCGTGCAAAACTAGAGGCTGAAAATAGATTATCACCTCTTCTTCTGTAAGTTTTATCGCTCGCCTTTTTTTTGCAGCATCACTCCAAGGCCCTTTTTTCTAATTCTTGGTGGAGTCTTTTTCGGAAGATTCGAAGGCACTGCCGGAGAAATCAGTGTAGCAAGCCAGCAGCCGTCTTTGGGTTCTACCAAATAGCGGGCAGGTAGCTTTATTCCGCGTTTTTTATCGAAGATATCAAAGGCATTCCTTTAATTGTTCCGCTTTTGGGGATCTTAAAGCCAGTTTCAGCGGCTTCTCTAAGACAAATTGTTTTTCCATTTAGACTAACGCCCACTGTAATACGATTCGGCATTTGACCATACAAGTTTTGATTCAAATTAAAACACTGATCGTTTGGAATTGTGATAGCAAGTTCCGGCTTTGCAGGTGTGGGTAAAAACCATTCAAATTCCAAGAAATCTATGGAAGTTACCATATACGATTCCTCCTTTACCCTATGAACATTGTTGCCATTGTCCAGGTGTTCTGAAGTTTTGATGTCGTACCGTCGTCCTTCACCTTCTATCACGCAATGCTAACCTAGTTAATGCGCTACTTTCTCTGCCTGAATGTTTCATTTCGTTTAAACATGTGAACCAACAGTGCCTTACTTAAATGCACGCTGGCGTTAATCACGCTTCGCGCAAATCTCTGGGCGGAACTCATTACCAATGAATCGCATTTTTTTCACAGGTCTTCCTGATCTTTCCCTGTGCTTTCTTCGGCAATTCATCAAACAATTTTTGTACCGCTGCAAGTTCAACTGGAAAACCCTGCATCGCCGCCAATAGATCCCTGACAGCACCCAGATCCTTTTCCCGTTTGGCCTCGGAGCGTTGCTCATTGATCAGGAGTTTATGCAAAATATAGGCTTGCGGGAGTGGCACGTGGATTGAATAGCCTCGCATCCGAAGAACTGTCGAATATTCGTCCAGCATACCAATATGCCGAAGCCCCTGGGCTGTCACGCCAAGAGATTCATGCCGATATGGCTCCAGCTGGCCCCTTCCCATCTCTCGCACCAAAAACTCGACTTCGAGTTCGCCACCCTTGTCAAACTTCATCAACCCGGTATGGCTATCCTGCATCATCAGATAACCCTGCCGGGTTAATTCTGCTACCAGATCCAGACTTATTTTCGGCAACCGAATATTTCGCAGCAGTACATCGAAATCCTGAGTGCGAAAACTTGAACGAAAGCCGGGAATCACGCCTGACTCCTGATACAAATATTCAGCCCAACTACCCACGACAACAATATGTTCCAGCACACCGACATCATGAAAAAGTGCAATCGTTTGCCAAAATGTTTGCTTCTGACTACTTTCCAACTTTAACAACCTTTCGAATCACACGCAGATCCGCGCGGATACTTTTCAGTGCCTTTTCATGCTGCTGGCGCTGCTCCACCTGAGCCATCACTTGTTCCAATTCCTCCGGCTTCACATACCTGGATTTCACCTTGCCGTCTTCTCGATAGGTCAGATACGGGTATTTCTTGCCGCCAATCGATTTATCATGAATCCGTCCTTTGGGCAGCAACGACAGCTGCTTTTTATATGCCTGTTCTTTTTCCAGCAACCGTTCCAATTCTTCGCGTAGCGCATCGTGAATGACTGGCATATCGCACCTCGCCCCTTAACCTACAATTGTTCATATTTTTCTAAATGTAGGTTAAGAATAGTTTAACCTACACTAGCAATAAATTGCAATAATGTAGGTTAAATAATTCGCAGCGCACAATGCGATCGATTAAATGTTAGTTTAATCACAGTCAGTTGATCCCATCATTCGATCCGTATAATTATTTTATACGTTTCTCGTGATGATTTCAACTCATTCAGCAATCAACCGCCTGCTTTCCGATAGCCCAACCATTCATCCTTTCTCCCCACTAGCGGATTCAGCCAATCAGTTTTCGCACGCGCCCAGGCAATATAGCCGGACTGCTCCTTTGCTTCCGCGTCAGAAAGCGTTACGGTCAACGAAGCCTCCAGCGCATCGACATACTGAATCAACGATTGTGCCCGTTGCCAATCTGACGCCTTTTTCTCCACCTCTGTGAATTTTTCCAATTCCGCATCCCGACGTTTCGCAGCTATCCGCCAACGTTCCTCCGCTTCCAGCTGCCGGATCTTTTCTTCACGTTGCCTCTCTGTCTCAATTTTCGCATGAGCAGCCGCCATTTTGATCCCGGCAATGAACTCGGCAAGGTATTCTTCGACTTGATGCTTTTTCCCATCTGCCCAACTCTTTCGCGGCAGATACGGATAATACTCGATGCTCAGTTTCAGCTCCCCTGTGGGAATAGGGTCATAGACCGGAACATGACTCCATTCATACCTTTTCAGGTCCGCAATTTCTTCAGCGGTCTTGATATGGGGAGCTTGCTTAATGTGCTCGCGCAGGCGGAAAAACAGCAACTCTCCGTCGATTAACACCCCACTGTTATGTTGGCGTTCATCATAACGGAAAGTATAGCCTTCATTTGTCATTGCTTTTAAAACAGTATCCATGATGCGAAATGCCCGGTCCACAGAGTTTTTGGCAACGTAAATATCCAGATGTTTACCGCCAAAGTGCCTGACCGGATTTTGCTCCCGCTCACCAGATCGATTCTTTTTAAACGCTTCTGCAGCTTCCGCAAGCAGTGGATGAGGATGAAGCAGTTTCTCCGGCACAGTGATTGATGATGGCTTCTTGATGGGAATCTTTGCTTTCATTGATTCCTGATTTTCCCTAAACTTTACTTGGTCAGGGGAATTGCCAATATGCTGAATGAGCGACGCATCGAATTTGGGCAAAGGCGGCCGGCGGAACTCCGCACCCGCTTTCACCTGTTGCCAATAGCCTCTGCCCGGGGTTGGAACCTTCAGCTTTTTACAAGCCTTCTTTATCGCCACGTCCGAAACTCCGTACCGTTTTGCAACCACAGTGACGGATTCCGCCCAAACCTCCCGGTAAAGTTTTTCCCGATCATAGAAATCGATACTCATCGTCTCACACCCCTACCCTATATTTTGAGCATGGATCAATATGAGTATCAGTTAAACAAAACGGAAGATATTCCTGTTTAAAGCGCGAAAATAATTTCAGATGTTAACGATTTAAAAACCGGGCAATTAAGCCCGGCACAATACCATTGCCGCACTAATTATCGGGCCTTACAGGCGATTCTGAGAGGCCGTTTTTTTATGCTTAACCGGCTTTTTCCACTTTCCAAAGCAATAGTGAAAACATAACAGGCTCATCCTCTTTGGATCCTAAAATAGAAAACTGCTCTACACAAAGACCTTTTAGGGAAAAATATCGAAATGAAAGTTTATTATAGACTTCAAGTAATTGTTGTTCGATATTTTCTGGATGTATTTCCAAGCAGGGATCATGAGTGGCAAATTGGAGCAAGTATTTATGGGTAGCCATGGCTTCCTTAATTTTAACAAAGTCTTCCACAAAGCACTGTAAACTACCGGCTGTCATCCTACTGTTTTTTGTCAGAGCCGCCCATTTCATCTCGATACCGATTTCTGCCGGTTCCCATTCATTTTCTTCATCAATGAACAACGATAAGTCTAATAGTTTGCTGCCTTTGTATGCACGATCTTCCTGACGCATTTTATATTTGTCGCATAGCTCCGTGAAAATTAAATATTTCAGGATTGGCTCCGTCGTTGACCACGTAGCAATTCCTTTGTGACGATCTTTATAAAATCCATCGACTGCGGGTGATTTGAGAAACTTATTCCGAATATGAAGATCCTGTTCTTGCAAAACTCTCTTAACATCCCGCACAAAGGTTTTCATAATATTATCGTAGTGTCGTTTAGGCATTTTACCACTCCCAATTAATTTCCTGCTACTATTTATTTCGTTGCGCTCTCTTCGCCTCCTGCCTGACTTCACATTAATTTGCAAGTGCTCTATCCCAATTCGCTTCACAAATTAGGCGGCGCGCGCACGGAGCGGGAAGAACGGCGCAGCCGCTCTGGAGCCCGCGCGCAGCGACGCCCCTTCCGATATCTACCTGACCCGAGCCGACCGAGGCGATCCCGCAGAGTAAATCCTCTCGCGCTTCGCCACCCAAACCAGCCGACAAGCGTCGGATAATTTTCATTATGTTTACCCGCAGGGCGCGCAGCAAAGCGAGCGGTAGACGCGTAGCGGACTACTATACATAATGGGAAATTCATCGGATGCGTCGGCGGTGATGCTGGCAATAACAGACGCAAACCACCCCGGCAGCTACCGGGCCCGACACTTCGGGTGCTGTGGCTGCTTTTTCTTGCAGTATCCGGCGATTAGTAGCAAAGAGGCGTGATCCGGACCGGGGCGGAACGCGCCGGGGAGGATGACGCCGACAGATAAGGCAGAAGATTTCGGTGGCGCGGGCGTGGGTGAGCGCAGCGAGCCGACGCCTTCCCCGAAGGGAGCTGCCAGAGCGCAGGCGCAGACGAAGCGGCGAAAATGCAAAAGCCGTGACCGTTGCCGACATTTTGGCTGCGGTGACGGCGCAATGATGAAACTTGCACTATGTTGGCGCGTTCCCGGAAGCGGGCAGGATTATTCAGAAGCATGGAACGGGTGGCGTGGGCAGTAACGAGAGTGGCCCGAGGACCGGGAGCGGAAAGCCGCGCAGCGGATCGCAGCCCGGCCCGCAGGGACGCGGGTGGCGGCAGCCTTAATGTTGAATGGATTTGATTGCACAAATCATCATCCGCATTGCTCTTTCTCTGATGTTTCAATTAATACCACCGACACATTGCCTCCTGATGCATCTTCATGCTTACCGTCGCAACAATCTCGACAGGAATCCCATGTCTGGATTGTCCGGTATTCCGATCACCATGCCTCTATCCAGCAGACGGTTGAATTCTTCGCAGCAAGTCTCCGGCAGTAGGCAACAGGCGTGGCAAGCGGCAAGATTCAACGAATCCATACCCTGACCGGTGCTTTCGATACATAATGGGTCCGATGAACACCACTCGGCATTTTGTATTGCATTGCGAACGATAGCATTAAAGAATTCAGGCCTCCCTTGGCGTACCAATCCTCCAAGTGTTCCATCCGAATCCCCACTTGCCGTGTAAATCAATACTCCACTCATTGTTGGATCAGTTGACTGCTCATCACAATATATTCGTTCTCTTATGGATGCGCCACCATAACCGCACTCAAATGACAGTTGCCGAATCAACATATGTGCGAAGGTATGTAAAAAAAGATATTTTGGAGATATCTTCCGTGCTGAACTCCCTCTCCTGGCGCAAACAGCTTCAAATCTTTCGGAAATACCCATCCCTCTTTGCCTTACAGCTTCGTTTGTCTCCTGCCATTCTTTCAACACTAAATCATTGAATCGAATAAATATCCCCTCGCCAAAAACTTCGGCCGCCGGGAGCCAATTTGTTTTTTCATCATGCTTTATCGCTACTGCAATTGGTTTTTCACCTTCTTTTTCTTCGTCAGGTCCCAGTTCGTCACGGTCCAATGGTTTGACACGACTAAATGCCACCAGAGCCCTTACTTCTCGCAATCGATGTACTAGCACAACATTCTCTATTCCTGGAATATCGTATTCATTTCTTTGTCGTATTTCAATGCGGAATTGTCGCGAATCCAATTCTCCTTCATCGATATTTCCTAAGAAAGCTTGGAACTCTGAGTATCGGTAGTCAATTTCTGTTTCGACAACTTCCACCGTCCCTGCGCTAAGCAACTTTTCAATGACTATTTTTACGTCGGCAAAAGAACGCGATATTTTCTTCGCAATACTTTGTATCAGAAATTCTTTAGTAGCTTCGGGTACCGGCACAGAGTTGCGTTCCGCCAATATAAACCATTCATCCGTGCCGCAAACATCGTCAATCAAGTCATCCGAATAGGGAGGAATGACAATGGAGGTGGCGACTTTAGGAAAATAAACGTTCGATGCGCCGCGTTGCAGTGTCCGCGGCTTTGGGTCGGCGTTACAAGTTTCATATTCATTCAACCACGGCATAAAGCCTGTACATGTTTCATGAAGTTCTTTATCAAAAGCCCCCGCCATAGAACGTTGCTTCATACATGTTTTACACTTTATCCAGATTCCGCCTAATCCTGATCCGCTTCCATCTGTTTTGATCTCAAGATCCGGCTTTTCACACTCGGTTTTTCCATGAACCCATTCAACCCATGGAAAATCATCGATATGTCCCTTAAAACATGCAACAACAAACCGGCTTGGAATCAATTTAATTTTATCGATATGGCAGCGAGGAATTTTCGACTCCAAGGCATTCGGAACCGTCTTGGCATATAGATCGCGCCACTCATTAACATGTCGAAGTGATTTGCATTTTGGGCAGAAAAGCCATTTGGGAAATCGATAGGCAGGAACACCGTCTTTATATTCCAGCGGAGAAGGCAACATTTTAAAATAATCAACTCCAAGTCTACGTTGAAGCCGCTCGTCAAATATTTTTTCGCCGGCATTCACATGCCAATACTCGATCGCTGCAGGCATTACGGATTCATCCGGAAGATTCACAATGCTTCCGACGCCAAAGGCTCCAATGAACTGCCCGCGACGTAAAACTCCGCTGCGAAGTTTTGAATTATACTTTGTATTATTCATTCCCTTTGCCATGATTGCGCTCCTTTCAGTCCCGAACCGAGAGATTGCATTCGACATCTACGCTACGCATAGATTTCAATAGTGGCCAGTAACGACCGCGCCGTCCGGCCGTGTATAGCAAATGTTTATCCGATCCTGCATATTGCAATTCAGGAAGTGCGTTGCAGATGGCTTGCCACGAATCGAATGCCTCGTCAATGTCTTTTTTCGTCCCCTGTAACTCTTCGGGCATAACCACTGCCACTCTGTCCAGAATATAATCTCGAACCGCGTCCACTCCCGCCATATTTTTTTGAAAACTGCCTGCTGCGTTATCTTTTGACAATCCTGTCCAATGACGTATCAAAGAAACCAGCACAGCCTTTAGGGCCCGGTCTCGGGCAGGTCCCGCAAAAGGCGTAACACTTGTAGGCTCTACGTAGCGATAGAACGCATTATGATATGCCGTAAAGCGTTCATAATGTGATCGATCCCTTGCACGAGCTCCATCAAATATCGTCAAGATCAAGCCCGGAAATTTCCTCCCCACTCTGCTGGTGGCTTGAATATATTCTCCAGTAGTCTTTGGTTGTCCCACAACGACCATAAGTCCCAATCGATTGATATCGACTCCGACGGAAATCATATTTGATGCCAACAACACATCAATCACAGCTTTGTCCGGAAACGGAATCGCCATTTTTTCCAATATGACCGGTATCTCTTCAGCACTTTTCATGCTATATAGCTCTTCCGATTGGTACATCAATCGTGGATGGCATTTTCGTCTGGAAGCAATTCTCTTGACCTGCTCTTTGATATCGTCGTCCACAAATGTGGCGCACTTCCCAAGTTCCCGAATCGTATTGAAATATCCGACCAGAGTCCAATACTTATCTCTGATTTCCGGAGGATACTGCATTTCATGAGTATACTGGAGCAATCCGGACATCAATCTAATTTGGGTGGTCGTCATTGTCTTTCCGGCTGCCATTACCCCCACATATAATCGTCCTGGTAACTCATCCAGTCCTGCTTCACGTGCGAAAAAAGAATCACCGGCATCTATACCTGGCGACGGAAACTGGCTGACTTTTCGGGCATACACTGCTTTGATTTGGTCACCGGCACGCCGAATGGTAGCGGTAGAAGCTATTATTTTCGGTTTTACTCCTTTTGCCGAGCACAATGCGTCGATGGCTGTTTCATAAAGGCCGACAACCGATCCCAACGGACCGGAAATCAAATGCAACTCGTCTTGAATAATTAATTCCGGCGATAAGCTTAGATTACCGTGATCCATGGCAAATATCCTGGAAACATCGGTTTTCCAGGGCAACATGGCGAATTTGTCCACCGTTCCAAAGAGTAACGTGGGGGGAGTATTGTATATGTCTTCATCAACAACCAAAATCGGCAATGCTTTAGAAAAGGCACAGCTCTTTTCTGTACAATGGATCAAAAATTGTTTTGGAGTACCGCGCTTATATCCCCAATTGCCACGTTGTTTATCAACAACTAATTTTGTTCCGCACCATGGACATGTTAAAACTTGAAACGGATTCTTATCCTCCCTGCCGACAACTAGCGCATCCAAATGTGAAAAAGCATCGGCTATATTATTGGGTGTAGCCGCTTGCCCGATCCACAATCCAATGGTAATTGGCGACTTACCCAATTCGGCTAAGTTATCTTTTCTTATCTGCTCACAAGCACATATCAAAGTGCCGGCGCGTTGGAACTGCTGCGCAGTCAATAGGCGCAAGGTATATCGCATCAATATGGTAGTTCCTTGCCCGTGCATCGGATTTTTTATGCGGCGGAGAAAAATTGTAAATGCGGATAATCCCAGGTAAGCTTCTGTTTTCCCGCCGCCTGTTGGGAACCATATTAAATCAACGACATCTCTGTCCAAACTTGATTTGTTCGCGACGCTTTCGAGCGTAAGCAAGATGTAGGCGAGCTGAAAAGGTCGCCAACTGGCATTTTCATTGAGCACCTCACTATATATCGGCCATTCAACGGGTGCATCATCAGGAAATCTCTTCTTTTCTTGCAAAATCGTATGTGCACGTTGCATCAGCATGGCACAATTAGCCAATTGGAATGCATGGAAAGCCTGGACGTTTTCTTCGAGGAAATCTATTCCTTTACAAATCCGCAAATACATATTATTGCAGGCTCCAATGTGCTGTTCTGCAGTATTCTTCTGCTCCATCGTAATAGAGTCATCAGTATTCCCATCTGCAACAGTATTCAAGCCATTAATCCACTGCTTGTAGGTTTGGGCAAATCCACGAAGTTTTTCAATAATTTCCGTCTTATTGAAACGGCTTAAATTAGACAAACATTGCATCGACAAAACATCGGTTTGTGCATGCAATTCATCTACATCAAACTTAAGTTGCGGCACCTCGACGACTGGAATGGTCTCGGTACGGAGGCTCGTAACTTTCCCATGGTCGGGTGCCCAACTTACAGCACACCCGTGCCCGACCGCAAACATCTTTTTCTTGCGGTAAGTTAAATTTAAAGTCTTTTCTTCATTGTCATCACTATAGGCATCAGGTTTTCCATAGTCTAATATTTCCGACCCATCTTGGGGAATAACGGAAAATCCGACTTGGAAAAATGAATCTGCATCTTTTTTCTCCGTTCCAGACTCATTACCGTTTATCAGGGAAATGGTAAACAATGTCACATTAGTTGCTCGGTTAGGACGACGCATGCATGCAATGCGCAGCCCCCCCCATACGTCACAACGTTTGCTGGTAATATTCGTCGCCGTTTCCGCCGGGATTTCTATTTCAGCAGCATCAACCGGTAGCGGAATTCTTTTCCAACCGTTTTGTTGAAGGCGTGAAAGCCTCCATACAGCATCTTCGTACCCATCATGCGCGTAAAGCTTTACACATTCTTTGCAGATGGTTGTGCTTATTTTCCTCTTTAGAACGATTTTTTCTCCATTGTATGAAAATATTTCTTGAAATAACTCCCGGCCAGTTACCGTATCGGGGATCGTATCAACGGATACGGAGCATTCCGTTGGTTCAAGTCGCCGATATTTCGCAGCTTCAACAATGATTTTCAGTCGGGGATTGATGCCGCTCGCATAAAAACTTGTACCCATAGAGGACGGATAGTACTCATTTGCTTTCGTTGTGGCAGCGTCAGCGTATTCATTTTCTTCCGGTTTTTCCTCCGGCGCTGCCGCCGAATTCTCTGCGTCTCCTTGCGTCGAATTATCCAGATTATTATCCTCTTCAGCTGCCATCCTTGTTTTCCGTGGATACAGAATACCAATGGAATATCTCTGCAACGGCGCTTCGGAAATGATTTCTTCTTGCAAAGGCTTTAGATAGGCCCCTTCTGATCCGGGTCCCACCATTTCGGCCTTTACTGCACAAACAAGATCACCACGCATGTTGCTATAATCTTTATTCATTGTTTTTCCTTCCCTCCCGCCTCACTACTTATGACGATAAAGTTATTTTGTAAGCAATCTGTTGATCTTGCCTGTTGGTATACTTATTTTCATATCGGAAACGGACCTGACTTCGACCGCCACCGCAAATTGAGCTAAATTATCGGTCAAATTCCCAAGTAATGTCGAGTCGGTTGAGTGATTCACGCCTGTAACCGCAGCCGTAATTCTCCCGGCCAAGTACCGCCCGAGTTGCACATGCAACGCTCGCACCTTGCTACATGAAGCAATCACTGCATCTATGTGTGTATTCAGCTCAATCTCACCGGTTATCTTCGCAATCCCTCTTATTGCTTCATCATCTGTACCGATAAATGTTTCATCGTTCAGCCAAAGTCCGATCGTAACAGTTGTTCGATTTACTCCAACTTCGTTCAATTGTTTTTGCAGTTCCTTATACTTTAGCGAACCTTTTTCTTTATGTCCGATCAAGGCTTGTCGCCATAGCCGAGCAAGAAGAACTTGCTGTTTTATTGTCGGATCGGACTCTTCCATGAGTGTAACCAATCTATCGAAAATATCTTCGCTGGAATCTTTCACGAAAATCGCTTTGTCGCCCGCCACAAGTTCTGTCGGCTTTTTACGCACCAGATTTTCACCTTCGGGATCAAGACAACGACAATGGTATCCTTCGGCCAGGAATCCGAAATAGTCGTCCTCAAACTCGACGAAATATGCATCCAAATAAGTATTGGATCCATCTTCGTTATTATCACAGATTGATCCCCCGTATTGTGATGGTGATCGCGCCATGACAGCAAGGTACTTTTCAATATCATAATCGAGCGTTGCCTGCGCAGTGGAGTCCACGTCGTCTCCGGCGCCATCGCCGATCAATTGGCGCAAATAATTGGCGAGCCAAGTTTCATTTCGTCGCATCCAGTCTAATTCCATCGGATAAAGAATGAAATGCACTTCTTTTGCCATTACTCTTAGAAGCGCTTTAGCGTGCTTTTCACCAAACCATCCCGTAAAAATCATATTGTTATAAACCCGCCGGTTCACCAGCGCTTCATTCAGTGTAAGAATCATTGGATGATGTCCATCAGGTTTTCGCGCCTGCAACCATTTTATGATTGCCTCTTTGTGTCTGGGCTTGTGAACGACAACACAATCATCTTGCCCAAATACAGTCGTTACCTCAAAAAGCGAATGTTTCGGGTGATCCGTCATGTGTTGAGATATTAATTCTTTGATTCCATTGATCACGGTCATTGCGTCTTTCTCTATATCTCCACAGGTTGCGAGACGCAAATTATATTGCATCTCGGTCAATTCTTGGATTAGTCGCCGATAATATTCAATTTGACAATTTTCCAAAGCCTCATCGCTTAATGGAATCGGCAATACACGGAGATTCGTCAACGCAGTAAAGCTACTCGCAATAAAAGGTGCTTTTTGCTCATCTTCAAAATCTGAGCGTCTAATTCTTTCAAGCCCTTGTCTTATTTGTTCAAATAATTTTTCCGCTGGATGCTTCACAACATTTTCATACCGTTGAGGTTCTACAACACAATAACAGTCAGGATCCGTTCCCGTCGCCAATTCTTCACGTATCTGCGCTGTCGTCCATGGATAAGTCTTAAATTTAAATTTTGATAAATCTTCAATTAAATCTTCATCCATCTTTTGTATATCTTCAATAATGATGATGTTTTTTATCTTTCTCCGGATTTGATCGAGAAAAACAAGATTGCCCCGAAGTTTATACAACCCATTAATCACCAGATACTTGATGGATGGATCAATATCAATCAATTCTGCTGCCATCGACATCGACGCAGTAATACATACAGTTGGATTTCTCTGCAATGGATCGGTACCTACACGTTCAATCCCATCCAAAGATTTATAATATCCGGTAGCGAACACGGAAGAGTACTTTTCCCCTTGTAGACTGATACTTTCGATTGCCTGAATAATGGCATGCTTATCAGATACTATCAGCATTTTCGAACTAAGCACCGGTGGCACTTCTGATTCGACCAAGTCCAATATGCGGCAAAGTACTGCTTTTTGTGCCGTGCTCTTTTGTCCAGCATGGCCGTTGTATTTGTTTATTTTTGTTGCAGTTCCTTCATACTTGTCTATTCTCCAAGATCTTTCGGGAGGAAACAAATATTTCATATCCTTAAATTGGATTGAGACATATTGTTGATTTTCCTCCGTCTTAACTCCCTCGTACTCTCCAAGACAGCCGTCTACTTTGACCCTATCTCCGGTCTTCAGGTGACTGGTTTTGTCAGCCGAAAAGTTCACTATATCGCGCTTAGCCAAAATTACCGGAATACTCGCTTGCAAAACTGCGGGTAAAAAAGGACCGGTAGGGTGCAGTAAAAGCAAATAGTTTTGCTCATCTGTCCCATACCGGTCCAAAGCCATACGAATACTCTGTACAACAAATTTATCCATCTTGCATTCACGCGGTCCGAGTTTTAGGTCAAGCTGCGAAATAAAATTCATGTTTTTTTCTGCCAAGTTTATGTCATTTATATTATCAGTCATAAAGCACTTCTTCAGGCCGACGCGTTTTTACAAGCTGATCGTATTCATTATCAATCTCCTGCAGCAAATGTTGGAGGCTCACTCCACCGCGTAAATAAATGCAATCGGATAATATCTCGGCAATTTTCAGCCCGTTAATCATCAATATTGGGTACTGATCTTCAATAATCTCCTGCTGAACTGGCTCTGAAAAATAAGAAGTTGTCACATACGCGCCAATCCATCCGCGCTTCAGTCTGGCCACTGTTCGCGCAATATGTTGGCCATTCGTCGGCGTGCTAAGCTGTTCGCACTTTGCCTGTCCCAGTACGATAATCTTAATCGTTGAAAAACCTGACCCGATATCAAGTCGCCCTATGAAGTCAGCTCCGCCGTCTCCAGTAGCCGCGGTAATCCAGCCGCGTCTAAACACATCGCCAGAGCGCTTTAGTATCTGCTCCGTGACAAATAACGCCAACGCTTCAAAGCGATTCTTTCGCGCGTCGTAAAACTCATATACTGCCTGCAAAATATCCGATTCTTTGGAGCCCACTTTAGGTTTTTGACTTGAAGTGGGAGTCACGAGGAGTTTAGATACTCTGCGCCTGCATCGATCCAGTTTGTCCGGCCCGCCAACTAGCCAATCTTTCCAGCTCTGAGGCGCATCTTTATTCGCATACGACGCGCCAAGATTTTTGGTTCTTCTATCGTTGATCCATTCCCACGCAAAGTTTTCATGTTCCTTCTTTAAACTAAAAACTACGAAATCAAAAACAAAGTTTGCAAAGCTTCTTTGGTTCTTAGCATCATACTGCGTTATCAGTTCTACTGACTGAATTATACCCAACCCCTGAAACAAGACTTGCCCTTTTGCTCTACCGCCATGCGCTACTCGCCGAAAAAATAATAAAGGGACTCCGTGGTTTTCCCGAACAGTCTGGTCTGGAGACGAATGAGCCTTGAATGCTTCTAAAAGCACTTTGTTCCCAGGTGCCCGCCCTGGATCTTGGTCACTGCTTTTATTATCACCATAATAGCGAATATGTCCATTATCAGGATCAAAAGTATCTTCCCAAGGGGTTTCCATCGAACCCGCTTTGTGAGGGCTACTGGAAATCAAAATAGCTGGCCGCCTGGATAAGCCGTTCGCGTCCTTTATTGCAGCAATAGGATTAATCCCAGCTTCAAGGAGCGGCAAAGGCATTCCCGACATATATACATAATGGAAGTAATTAGGCAGCTCGTCAATTTGCGTAGATGTCGGATCATAAGGCCTTGAATATCGAAAAAGCTCTCCGATCTTCAGAAAAATTCCTCCCCGTATAATCATCCACGGTTACTTACTACGATCAGTTATAAAATAAGATCAAACGGTAAATCGGAAATATCTCTCAATCGCCGTCCATTTACCAATATATCCAACATTGTTCGCTGTGGATTAATGATAGACTTCGAACGCCTGGAAATATGAGTAGGTACGGCTGCCAAAAGTTCACTTAAAGCAGCGTGATAGACACAGTCAATTTCTCCCGTACCTGCGGCAATGGATGCAAGTCTGGTCGGGAGCGGTTCTGCTGTTACGCAAACCATTTTGGGCATTGATCCTTTACGCTGACGAATCAAACCAATCGCTTCCGTACGAGTGTTTTGGCTTCTGTCGCTGCGAATCGTAAGTTTACAACTGATACTTGCCATTAAAATATGAGGGCCATCATTATTAGGTGATCGATCCAGCAATGGTGTATATTGGGCTACCGGTTCAGCACCCGTGGCTCCTATGTGTGAAAGTGTAATAGGTGTGCGAAAAAAAACAATATCAGGTTTAACATTATATACACCGACATCAGCAAGCAAAAACGCGTTTTGCCCTCCTATAGAGTATTGATTGATATGTTGATACTGCTCAAACTGATCAATATGGCGTTGTACCGCCCAGTCGAAGTTACCTGTCCTAAGAAGGTTCTGCTGTAGTAACCCAACGGCACATTGCAAAAAGGTTAACGTTTCTTGCTGAAACATCGTTCCCACTTGAGAATCTCCCGTTGGCCCAGTATGACTTATTGCTATGCCTGTATTTTGAGCCATTAAATTAGTCATATCGCAAGCTATTGCGCAACTGTTCCTATTACCCGAATCCGCAATATTTAGATGACCGAGTGCTGCAATGTGAATCAGTTCATTCACTAATAAATTTGTGTGATAATCAAGTCGCATTTGTTGGATTTGAGATAACACCAAATCACCTCATACTTTTTTCCCATGAAAACTACCAATACTTATTCAAAATTCCGTTTAAGCGCTTCATAAATTTCTTTTTGCACTCCACGCGGTGCTCGACGTATTCTGGCCAACAAATTTCGGGCTGATTCGGACGGGGCTTGGAGATTGGATCGTCCTTCATTACAGGCCGAGCACAAAACTCTCAAATTTTCCCTTGAATCATCACCGCCCTGACTAATCGGTACAATGTGATCTATATGTAGTCGTAGTTTTCGGCTGGGGTTGAATGGGTCCAAATCATAGGCAGTCGCGCCGCACTGCTGACAAGAAAATCCGTTACGTTCCAATATTTCATTACGCAACTGCGGCGACATACCGCGTGCAATAGCGGGCAATCTTTTTGTGCTGATCAAAATATATTCTTCCGGCTTCAAATCCGCCCTATCCTTGTAGCTTAGTATCTGCATACCTTCTTCGTTACGTAGTTCACGAATGCGCCTGGCATATTCGCTAATGCCGGCTACTTCCCTAATTTGGTGAGTGGTAACCACTTTCCCTTCATTTTCTTCAAAAAAAACGCGGATCCGTTCACGCGCTCCGCCGCCGGGCTTCTTATAATTCAAAAAAATCACCCTTCCAAAAAATATCGCAATCTCATTTCCAAATCCCTCGTATCTCTGCGAACCTCACAACCCCAAATGACCAATACACTCCAGCCGGTTTCCTTCAACTGCTCCTGCACATCTTTATCCCGTGCAACATTTCGTTCTATTTTTCTTCGCCAAAAGTCCGCGTTCTGATCCGGAACGGTGGCGCGCCTGCACCCTTCGTGCCGATGCCAAAAGCAACCGTGAACAAAAACAACTTTTCGCCGACCCGGAAACACGATATCCGGTTTGCCCGGCAAAGTCGCCACATGCAGACGATAACGATACCCCAACGAAAAAAGAAGACGGCGGACCCGCATTTCGATTGCAGAATCCTTACCGCCTATTTTCGACATAATTCTGCTTCGTTCATCTTTTGTGAAGATATCAGTCATTAATAAGTTTGGCCCGAAGCAACAGCGCCATCACACTGTCCGCCACTCTGGCCGCCAACTCGCAAGGAACAGCATTCCCAATCTGTTTTGCTACTTGAACCTTGCTGCCGGTGAAAATAAATTTATCTGGAAAGGATTGAAGCCGGGCCGCCTCGCGGTGAGTAATCGGCCGGTTTTGCACAGGATGAAGATAACGTCCTTTTTCCGGCTTAAAAAACTCGGTCCGAATCGTCACGGAAGGACGATCCCACCATAACCGACCGAACAAATCCGTTCCGCCGGAAGTTTTGCGAATCCAGCAAGCCGGAGTTATTTCCGGCGCCAAGCGTTGGAGATCAAACCGATTCATTCCCTCATCCGGTATGGACTTGTACCTTCGTACACTGACCGCCGTCGGGGTTCGGCCAAAATGCAGATTCATCGGTTCCGCCACGGCGCTCCGGATTTCTATTCCCTCCGGTGCCGGCAAATCGCCGATCGCATCCCGAACTGTGCGCCAACGGACCGCCTCTTGAATATATTCGTCGACATCTTCGCGAAATAACCGTCTCACATTGGAATCTTCCGGCACCTTGTGCGTCTTTTTCGGTGGAAACGCTTCCTGGGGATCACCAATCCGGCTACCGATTACAAAAGCCCTCCATCGAATCTGCGGCGCACCGTAATCAGCCGCGCAAAGTTTGGCTTGGTGCAATTGAAATCCCATTTTTGCGGCCGTTTCTTTTATTTCCTCATATTCGGAAGAATCCAGCAGTTGTGGAACATTTTCCATCACAAAAACGGACGCACCGGAGCGCCTTACAAATTCCATATATGGCCGCCACAGTTGCTTGCGCGGATCACCCGCCCGCTGTTTGTTCAGCAAGCTGAAGCCTTGGCAGGGTGGCCCGCCGATCACGACATCCACCTGAGGCACTTCAAAATTCGGATCTTCCAACAATTCGACAATATCCGCCTTATGACAATGCTGCCCAAAATTTGCATTATAAGTCTTTACGCAGGCTTCGTCCATGTCGGTCGCCCATACGGACTGAAAAACATGCCCAAAGTGGCTGCCAAAACCGCAAGAAAGACCGCCGGCCCCGCAGAACAAGTCCGCCAGCCGCGGTTTTATGCCGCACTCTTCTAACAACCCAGCCTTTCGCGCATAATAAACTGATACATCATCAGGAATATCGGGAAATTGTGTATCCACATCTTGTGGTATCAAATCAGTACCCCCCAACCTCTTGTTACTTTTCTTCTGCATTCATGCCCAAAAACCTGCCTCCGTACTCACAAACAAAGAAGAAAATTGAAAAATTCAATGCGCTAATCATTTACTTATATAGTATACGAACGTTTGTTCCGAGTAAAGGGTTTTGAAAATTATTTAACCACAAAAAAGAAGAGGCCAATGCAACGCCTCTTCTTCAGTATATCACGTGTTCTTCTTTTCTATTCCTCTTCGTCTTCCTTCAGCTCGATGGTCTTCCCCTCGAGCGTCCCGTCCCACGCCCTGCCTGGCGTCGGCCTCAATAGTGTTCTTTTTATCTCCATTGTCTTCGGCAGCTACCGTGCCCGATGAATTGGGTGCGGTGGTGCGGACTGGCGAAGTTGGTACTATGTTGGCGCGTTTCTCGGAAGCGGGCAGGATTATTCGGAAGCATCTGACTGGTGGCGGGGGCGATAACGAGAGCGGCCCGAGGACCGGAAGCGGAGAGCCGCGTTAGCGGATCGGAGCCCGGCCCGCAGGGACGCGGGTGGCGGCAGCCCAAGCGAGGAATGCGTGGTTGGTCTTCGAAAGCTCATACCGGCGAAAAGAGCTCATCCTCGCGTGAATTCTTCACAGGGACATTTGTAAAGCTTATTTCGCAGTTTGCCCATTGTCGCATAAGCGCTTTATATACTTCAGAAATGTTGAAATGGTCTATACATAAGTTAGCTTTGTTCATTTCGCCTATCCCATAGCGCGCAAAGGCAATATCTCTAAAACAAGATATCCAAGGGGATTTAGTGCTTCCCAAATAAGAGTTGCGATTTTTTTCCTGCATGGCTTCAATTCCAATTGCGACGTTGATAAAGGCGTAGAAAATCAGTATGGGAACTGTATTCTCTTTTTCTAGCTGCTCCATTTGTGCCAAATTTAAACTATGATCATCTTCCCATCTATAATCTTCCTCATCCGCATAAAAATTTCTACTATTCTTGATCCAAGGAAGTTCACACTTAATCAATTCCTCTGCAACGCTTTCATAATAAGGCACGTTGCTTTCGTCTTTACCATACAGTTCATGCAGCATTCTTCGATACATCATAGTCATAAGAGACGGGAAGGATCTTCGATGCAGTTGACTAGCATGTCTATTAAATAAGCCATCAGCGCCAAACCATAAGACACTATCAAGTTCCGTAAGCAATTTTTCCATGAAACAATCAAAAATAATATTGCGATTTGTTTTTGCGCATTCAATAATAGCCTCTTTATACTGTGACAATACTCGATCTTTCATTTCAACCCATAGCGGCGCTATGGGCTTACGTGATAAGTAAACAAACTTATTGGCTCGATATACAAAAGATAGTAGTTCACAGGCAAATACTGCATTTGGTGCCTTTTGATTTTTCAAAGCTTCAACAACATATTCTTCAACACAGCCACATATCGTTTTTTGGTTATCCATATCAGCCGTGATACACAAGCGGCCAAGTGTTGTTGCCGGCTCATATTGTAATCCGCCAGGCACACCGCGGATGGGCTTAGGTGGAGCAAACTTATCAATCAACTCAAATGACTTGTTAAGGGTACTATCCACCACTTTGCGGCGGAGTGGCGGTGGTGGAATAATAAATTCTAAGCAGCGCACAGCAAAGGCTGTATACCCCCATCCTTCTTGGGAGTCATATTCAGTTGCCTTTTCAACAACAAATTCAAGAAGCTCATTTGCCGCATTCTCTTGTGTGCAATCCTTAAGTTGCATAACAATTTGCAGCACCATGTCCCATTCAAAACGAATGACTTTGCTTTGTAAGATTGCTTTGATTTCGTCCATAGAATAATTTCGCACAATATATTCTGCCGAAAAGAACTCAAGAAAGGTCCCGTGGGTAAATTGATATAAGTGATCTCCACATTCTGTAGTACCTACGTCTGTAAATACCCACGCACGGCCTCGACAAAAATCGACAAACTCTCTAGCTGCATACTCGGCCTCTTCAATATTTTCAAAGCACTTTTTCTTTAAATACATTGCAGTTCGTTGCATTAGCTGATCTGCAGTTACCGTTCGCTGCAACTCTGGCGAAGACAGAATCCAATATGCAAGTTCTTGCATAGTTGGTCGGATAAAAGCGTCAGAAAATGGCAGATTTACTTTAATTCCACGTCCTCTATCCCATTGTTCAAATAGCATATCGGCGCATTTTTTATAAATATTGGGGCGATTTCTAGGAAGATAGTTTTCAGCGCGGTAAATATTGCATAGCAAGCCAAGCATCAAAGGGTTTGAGCAAATATCAGAAATTGATTGGCTATCGTCAATAAAAGACCTTATCATAGCCTGCTGTTGATCGGGGGTCAGATCTGCTGTCAACTGAAACCAGTTAGTAACATATTTCCTGATTTGTGGAGGGTTAAACCCTCGTAACCGATATACCGTAAACATTTCATCGCTCAATGGGGCACGATCATAACCTACTTCGCGCGAAGTCACTACAACTGGCGCTGAAGGGTATTGTCGGCAAAAGGATTCAACGTCCTCGGTAATCTCTTGACGGTATTTTGTTTCCAGCAATTCGTCAAGGCCATCAAAAATGATCAAAGCTCTTCCACTGAGTAACAAATAATCTAAGCAAGCGAACGGAACCTGCAACTGGTACTTTGAAAAAATCATTTGTTCTACATATTGAATGATGGACACGCAATTAGCATTTTTTTGCACACCATATTCACGTAATATGACAAGTATTGGTGCAACTTCTGTTCCAACTGTCGATGAAAACTGGCCTTGATCAGATGCGATGTCATAAATCAGTTTGTGACTAAGAGTTGACTTTCCGCCTCCTGGATCACCTAATATCACGGAGCGAAATGCACTGTTTTTGAAAGTTTCAAGGCTAATGGAAGTATTTGCTGCAGGAGCGTTTTGTCTATGGTTCGCGGCCAAAATCTGCGGACTGACGTAAATTGAATCAATCGCCATTCGCTTTCCTTCATACATATGAGGTGGGCGAATTAATCCATGCCTTTTTGCTGCTTCAAGTTTATATTTCCCCACAAATTCATTGATTTCTTGCAGATTGAGTTGGGGCCGTTTTAGCAGCTCTAAGGTTTTCTTCACTGTATTTAGCTCGGCTATCATTATTTGAAATCTAATATTTGAACTTGCATCGTGTGCAATCAAACTTCCTTGCTCAACAAGGCCGCTTAGAACCTTTCTACATATTCGAACTGCAAACGAAAATACTATTTTGGCTTCGCCGTCAATCTCAGCCCTATACTGTCCATTCAGTAAACTAACGGTTTTTATAAATGTCTCTTCGATACTATCGAGTCCTTCATCCGGATTAACGATTACCGTTGAGAAAACTTGACGCACGGCACTTTCAAATTCCGATGATTTGATGATTCGCTCAACATCAATGCTGAAGTTATTAGCACCTAATCGCTTGTCCGAAACAACCTCGTCAATAGCCGCACGGATAATTGGTGCGGCGTCAATAACTTTTTGGTTGCAAATAATATTTATTCGATCACCAGATTGGGGCGATAACCCGTGCACAAAGGTTAAACCTTTTTTCATCACATCATAAAGCGCTGTAGCAACTAAACTTTGCACTATAGGGTTAGAAAACATATCACCCATTTTACAACCCTCCGAATACATATACTTCATGGGCACTCTTATTTAATTTTGCCACTCACAGCCTCGGCAGCCCCCGCACGTTCTTCATAGTCTCCAAACTTACAGTAGAATAGCTTGAGCGGGTAGGCGGGGTCGTGCATAGTTTCGGCCGCCCACAGGTTGGAATCGTTCACGATTCCACTGTCTTTACCAAATCGATGCCAGTATTTCCACCGGGGTCCTGCTCTCCTTGCTCTTTCAAGGACTGGCCTAGCTATAGAGATTTTCATACAGCGACTCCATTGTGGGATAGAGCTTGACCAAGCTTTCAAATCTATTGCCTTTTTCCGTCTCGCTCTGGGCATTGGTTCGAAAGCTTTTTAACATATCATCATGGAAGGCTCTCTTCAAGCGTTACTTGGAGTTGTGAATTCATTTTCTGGAGAAGGCAACCTAAACTAAGTCCTTATATATATTAGTTTACAACGGGATTTGCTCACCATGTAAGGTTTTTCATTAATCACATCCGCTTTCAACTGGCAATACACTTCCCATGGAGTCATTCATGTATGATCGAATGTCGAATCCGGGGTGAATATGGTGATGCGATAAACGTTGCCATAAGCTCTCTAACATAATAAACAAAGTTTTTGCCGGATCAATTTTAGTTTCTTGCTTCGCAATAGTTTTAATAAAGTTTCGAGAATCGTCGCCTTCTGCCACGGCCGCCCATCGTGTTACATACCCATTAGAACTTTCCATTTTAATGATGCCTTGGTCTAATGCAACCACATTAAGCCCACGAATTTCGCCATTGAATTCATGAAGCTCGATTCCTTCATGCAGCCAACTCCAGGGGAACCATTTTGCGAACGTTTCAAACTGCTTAGCACTGGACCGATATGAAAAAATCATACAGAAAGGCGGACTGGCTCTAAATCCTTCTTCGCGTGTTTTCGTAATCCAATAGGGAGTCAGTGCCGGTCGAAAATCCAGCATTTGAACTGATTTAAGGTTATCTAATGCATCTGTCGCCTCTGTCTTTGAAAGCTCAGTTTTCACCTCAATTACCGAGTATACAACTTCAACTGGAAAGACTTTTCGAAAATACTTGGGGTATTTTCCCGAATCATAAATAACAATATCGCACTGTTTGCTTTCGAGTCCATGCTTATCAATAACAATGCCACCCGTTTCGATACCAAAACGAGGCGGCAAAAAATCGCGCAATAAGGCCGATAACGCCAATTCATTTTCGCTACCAACCATACCCGCATGTGGTAAATTACGATTGTTTTTAGCTTTGGCATTAAATATATCGTATTCAGTTTGAAAATATTGTTCTAAAAAATCAGCTTTGCTCAATATCTTCACTCCTGTATTCTATACGTGTTACCTCATATAAACTTCTTTCGTTCATCCATTTCCATTATCCTGCCAAGTAAAAGTAATATTTTTTGTTGTTTCACCATTTTATTGCGCAAAAAAACCGCCATCGCTGGCGGTTTTGAATTTTGAGGTTATTCATTTTCGCTAAGGTTCTATTCCTCTTCGTCTTCCTTCAGCTCGATGGTCTCCCCCTCGAGCGTCCCGTCCCACGCGACTATGGTTATCGGAAGTGGCGGGGACGATAACGCGAGCGGTCCGATAATCGGAAATGGATATAGTAATGGCTCACGTAATTATGTGACTAGCTGTGGCTACAATACCTTCACCCCAATCAAATTTCTCCATTTCTTCCTCTGTCATCCACGATAGTACGTGTAATGTTTCGTACTGCCACTCATTAAGTTCGTCAATTGTTCTGCTACGGTCAGCTTTTGCAATTGTTCTTCGTTTTCCTGCCTGAATTTCGACACTGACTCTAACTGATTTAATTTTATCTTTAGCCCCATTACCCAACTCAAAGGCAAACATGAGAGGACGAGCTCTTTCGCTTGAACAACGTTCCCCATCGTAAGCTACTGAGATCGATTTATCATGTTCAATCAGCTGCTCATCATCACCGAGAAAGCAAACTTCGATTTCCGGTTTAATATAAAAACCAAAAAATGGCAACGGATAAACAATTTGTACCTGTATAAACTCCTTCGTATCACTTCTCTGTATCCGCATCTTTACAAACATAGTCTGTATTAAATAATTTAATACATCAATACATCCAGTCGTATTACAAACGTCCAGCAAGCTCTTTATTGTTGGTAAGTCTTCAAACCCCAGTGGTTTTTTTAAACTTTCAATGATTTTTCTTGTCTTATCTATTGCGATTGTTGCCAAAACAAATAGCCCAATAAAAATCAAAATGCCGTAAATTTTTGTTGATAATTCGCACAAAGAGCTTTTCGCTGATACTGCTTGATTAATGGCGGATATAATAGCCACACCAATTCCAACCATCCAAAATATTATAATGACCCATATCAAGAATACGCTAGCTTCGATTGTTTTCAATATCATTCCCTGAGCTTCAGTTTCTTCCAGAAAATTATAGAGCTTGTATTTGTCCTGCAACTGGTTAGCATTAGCTTTAATTTCGTCCTTAGTTAATACAGAGCGATCTGGAATACGAGCTTTGGGTTGAAATAGTTCCCAAAAAATTTCGCGTCGTTTTTGAATTTTTTGCTGACTACTTATGGAAACAAAAATACCAAAGACGGCCACTAAAGATAGCAATCCCGCAGAGACAGTCCATATCATGTTTAATAGAAGATCACTCATTTTACACTTCCTTTGGGACTGATGCCCATTGTTAGATGAAACCCTTTATTATGTACCATAAGATTATTTCCCCTATTTATTCTAAAGCACCTACTCAGACCTTTTCATTTGATACGATCCAAGTTTACTTTCTTCCTCTTCTTGCCAATCCCCTGCCAACACACACCCATTCTTTTACACTTCATGAAGATTTTTTTACTGCACAAGAAAACCGCCATTAATGGCGGCTTTCTTGTGCAATTATGGTTTTTTCTATAAAGGCTATTCTTCTTCGTCTTCCTTCAGCTCAATCGTTTCCCCCTCGAGCGTTCCGTCCCACGCGACTTCAGCCAACGGCTCGTCGTCACCCTGCCCAGCGTCGTTCCCGACACCATCGGCGCTCACTTTGCCGCCACCGTCGTTCCCTTCCTCCATCGCCAAGATTGCCGCCACCCGGTGGATAATATCGTGCGCCTCCTCGACACGCTTCTCGGCGATGCTGTCGTCCTTTTCTTCCTCGTCCGTGGCCACGTCTTCCACCGCGCCGATCACTTCGCCGATCTGGCCAACACGGCGCTGGGTGAGTTCATCCTGTGACGCCACCGCCCCGAACGATGCGAGCAACACCCGCAAAATCTTGGTTACATCTTGTAACAGCATAATACAAAACCTCTTTCCCATATAATTTTTAACGTTTGACTCAAAAAACGCGGGACAGCCGCCGAACTTCGGCAGCGTGTCCCTCGTTTTTTTGTGTGCCTTGCAGGCGTGGCCCGTCAGCGCTTATGCTTTCACTTTTTCGTTCCTCTGTCGCCACTCCTTGCATTCATTACAGCGATTCATCTGGTCTTCGAGGCGCTGACAGATCGCCACGGCGGTCTTTTCAAACGCGCCGAGCCGATCATCGAGCCTCACAAGTAGCCATGCCGAAACCGCAATCGGAAATCCCACTTGCGAGATGAGCTGCGCCCAGTCCATGACTAGGCCAGCGCCGTGGTATCAGAGGTCAGGACCACGGGGTCAACCGCCGAGACAAGCTCCCCGCCGGTCGAAATAAAGATCTTGCGGGCGAGGATCAAAGTCTGGGTGGCGACAGCTTCCGCCTTGGTGATGCCGTCTTTCGGGTTGGCTACCAAAAGATTCACGTCCTTGCCGCCTGCGTTCTTAAAGCCCAGTTTCAGTGTTTTGGTCATCGGGTTGTCCTCCTTTCATTAAAAATTCCTGCCGCGCTTATTCGCCGGACAGGTTGGCCTGATCGGTTCGCACGATCTCGACGAGCGACTTGGATTGCAGCCCCGCGATACTGGCGGCGACATCGTACAAGTCTTGGTCAAGAGCAGCCGCTTTCACGTTGGAAAAGCTCAGCGTCTTGAACACGTTCGCGCCGCTGGCATTGACGCCATTGACGACTTTGATGCCGATCCGGGATTCCTGGGACGTTTTCACAACAGCCATGAGGATTCCCTCCTTTCATTTTTTCCTTTGCGCCTGCATCCCGCATTTCATTTTTGGCAAAACAAAAGGGACGCGCCATGGCTGACGTGTCCCGAAAAGTGGGGATGGAGGTACTATATGGCAGCCACAGGGTGCAAATCCTGCGGGTGAGCCCGTTTC
>Ga0316604_10000861_pt1 | contig 31658 bp, 46 predicted proteins | sample OWC_soil_day20_C_FD_207650 | JGI IMG/M metagenome (GOLD analysis project Ga0316604, IMG submission 207650) | Wetland soil microbial communities from Old Woman Creek delta, Ohio, United States - OWC_soil_day20_CT | ecosystem: Environmental > Terrestrial > Soil > Wetlands | place: USA: Ohio... | reverse complement strand
AAGTTAGTTATTACCCAATATGGTGGTCCTGACGGTGAATTGTCGGCTTCGCTCCGGTATCTCAATCAGCGGTATAGTATGCCGACAAATAATGCGAAAGCAATTCTTACAACATGATATAGATTAATCCTCGAAGAACTCAATAGACACACGGTCTTCAAGGGTAACGGACACCTTCTTTACTAAATTATGAAAGAGCGCCGTTCGCTCCTCTGGCGACGCGCCTTTCCAGGTTTTTTTCAGGTTCTTCAAAACAGTGTAAAATTGCTCTAAATGACGGTCTTTTTCCTTCATTTTGCCTGTTTGAACCTCTAAACTGACTAATTGCTGTTCCAAGTATGACCGCTGTTCCCTTAACTCTTTTACCCGTTCGGTCAATTCGTCAGGATCGAGTGCGCCCTTTTCAAAAGCAAGATACCACTTGTCCAACTTCATTTTTACCTGTGATAATTCTCTTTTGGCCTGAGATATAGCCTTAGTGTTATCAGATGTTTTATCAAACATTTTGGATAACTCTTCTTTAATAGTTTTTGGATTAATACTATACATCAATAGTTTATCAACAGCTTTTTTGTCAATGACCTCTACGTGCTTATATCCGCAGGTGCAATTTTTATTTGATAAATAACTGCCGTCCTGGTTATAGCACACATAGTAATTTGTAACCTTTTTGGGATTGGTGTTAGGGTAGTTTTGCCATACGGCTTTTTTGCGCATTTTCATACCGCACTCGCCGCAGTAAATAATGCCGGATAACATACCGGGGTTTGCCCCTGGCAGGAACTTGGTTTTTGATTTTGCTATTGCTTGCACCTGTTCCCATTCATCTTGAGTTATAATAGCATCGTGCTTTCCTTCATACAAATTTCCTTTGTGTTTTATTTTCCCGGTATATTTGGGATTTAACAATATATCTCGAACGGTAACCCGGCTCCATTCCTTATTCTTAGGTGATGGAATTTTTTTTGCGTTTAAGGTTTCTGATATGGTCTGATAGCTATCTCCTTTGATGTACTCGTTATAAATAAACTGTACGGTTTTAGCCTCTAATTCGTTAATTTCAAGTTTCTTTGCAGCAGGGTTGTTGTAATATCCATAAAGGGTAAAACCGCCTCCATGCCGCCCCTGCTTGGCTGCTTCTCGTTTAGCGTCAGTAATACGCTCTATAAGTTGATCACGTTCTAGTTGGGCAAATACGGCCAGCATGCCTATCGCCGCTTTACCAAAGGCTGTGGTAGTGTCAAAGGATTGGGTTACGGATTTAAAGCCAACATTGTTTTTTTCAAATACATCTTCGATTAAATACAGAACGTCTTTTTGGCTGCGGCTTATACGATCAAGCCGGACGACAACGACAGCATTAAATAGACCGGCTTTTGCATCCTGAATCATGCGTTTCATTTCTGGCCGGTTTAAATTCTTGGCGCTGTATCCGTCATCACAATAAACGTCGTATATCTCCCAGTCTTGCGATTGGCAATACATCTGTATGCGCTCTTTTTGCGCCGGAAGGGATAAGTCTTTCTCGGCTTGTTCCTCTTTACTGACGCGAGTATAAGCTGCTACTTTCATATAATCATCCTCATAGAAAAAATAAAAGCCAGTTGGATATTCCAACCGGCTGCTGTTATAATGGTTTTTGGGAGAGGGATAAGCTCTCCCAAACTGAATAGAGGAGGTGACGCCCGTGTGGATTTCTCCACGTGTGATTATCTGGCTGATTATTGCCCTAACAATAATCTTACTAAGGCCAGATCATATCACGCTCTGGTTTAGGTAGCCTCCGCTACTCAACCGAACGTCCTGTTTGCAGCAGGGCGTTTTGGTTTATATATTCTATCACCATTATACCTAAAGTATTCCCGGTTGTAAAATATTTAGTTATTATTATAGCAAAATCTCCCTATATACTCCATAATTTTACTTTATTTTGAATCAACTTACATAAAAGGAAGGAAATTTCTGAAAATACACAGAATTTCTTAATACTGTACAGGAATAAAAATACGCGGTACCGCAACAAATATAATCAATGTGCGGGGGTATTAAATATGGCTAAAAATGGGTTGCGAAAGGATAGGAGTGAGAAAAGGAAGCTGGATGTAAAAGAACTTCCGAAAGAGACAGTAATTTTTGAGTTTAATGGGCTTTTATGGATAAAAAGTGGTAGAATCCTATATATATACTCATAATAAAAATAGATGGTTTTACAAAGAAACAGGGTTTAATCGCCCTGTTTCTTTATTTTACTTACAGCATCGACGAGAGCAGCCAATTCTTCAGGTGTTATCCTAGCTTCTTTGGCGTTTGTTAATACTTCACGGTAAGCAACGTCCACACCAAGTTCTTTGAGAATATCTTCTGGTATTTGATCGGTTACATCTTTCATTTTCTTTATGCTGTTATCATGAAGCAACTTGGAGATTCCAGGGTCAGAAGCATTGGAGGATAGTTCATCATTGATAATAATAGCTTGTAGCCGTTTCTTATCTTCAGGAGTCGCTAAACGACCATTTAAAGTATAGTCCTCTTGTTCAATGAGTTTCAGTAAGTCTTTGGGCTTTTTTGGTTCTGCTGGTGCCGTGGTTAAAGTTGAATCATCGGTTAACCCTAAAAGATAATCCGTGCTCGTGTTAAAAAAATTAGCTAAACTTCTAAGAACCGTATCTCTGGGAATTTGTCCGTTGTTTTCCCAAGAAGAAACGGTTTGTTTAGTGTATCCATATTTCGAGGCAAGCTCTTCTTGACTAACGCCTTTTTCCTCGCGAAATGCTTTTATACGCTCAGCAAAGATCATATTACCTTTTTTCACAATCTCACCTCTTGAGTTATAGTATAGTAAATTTTTTGTTTACTTTCTACGTCAATTAAAAATTTACAAAACCTATTGACGACAATTATTTATTTACTGTATAATTAAGTCAATAAATAATTGACTTGGCTGAGGAGGCGATTTTGTGGATCATATCGGAATACGCATAAGAGAAGCGCGGAGAGAAAAAGGCTGGTCGGCTGAGATGGTAGGTAGAAAAATGAAAAAGGCTATCTCTAAACAAGCTTTTGCTCAAAAAGAAAGAAATGGTAGTTTTTCATATCAAGAAGTCGAAGAGGTTGCTGAAATATTGGGAGTGAATATGAAATATTTTTTGCCTAAAAGGTCAATTAAAAATTTACCTAATTCAACAGACCCGCATCCAGCGGCGTAAGGAGGTAATTAAGACAAACCGTTTATACATAGATTCTATGGGAGGGGATGAGATTGACCGAACGTGAGGCAAGAGAGCGTGCGGCGATACGAATATGTTGGGATATATACCAAAGACGCCTTGCTAGGATACGTGCATACTTGGAAAAGCGGAAACAACGTAACAGGCGGGCCGGATGATTCCGGCGCAGTAAAATTGGACAAGCAAGGGGTGGTAAGATGCTGCGAGAGATTATTACCGATATACTCCAAATTCCATGGTATGAGATGGTAGGAGTAATAGCGTTTGCCTTGATATGTTGTGTCAACTAATAAAGAAGAAAACCCATCCGGGAGAGGACAGGTTGGAAGGGGTGAGGAGCTAACCTCTGGATTTAGTTTAGCAGTTTATTATGTCCGATTAAATACAACCGTATGGACAAAAGGAGGGATTTTATGCCAAATGTAGCCAGGATGGTTGGACAGGCATTCCGTGATCTTGAAGAACGGGGAATAAAGCCAAAAGCCATCGCCAGCCAGTGTAACTATTCGGTAGATGCCTTTTATAAGGTAATCAATGCAGGGCGGTCGATACCGACTCAGGCAAGAAAGCAACTTGCCAAAATGCATCCATTGTTAGGATTAGCGGCGGCAGCGGAGGCAACCGACTACAGTATTTTTGATAGGCCAGAGTGTGACCGGCATATACAAAGTGTTTTCCAACATGTCTTTAAGGAGCACGAAGAAGCTGATGTGGCCATTAAGCCATTACCAAGGATACTTTTAGACAAAAGCGGGCCTGGTGATTTAACACCAGACGTAAGACAAAGCGTTGTAAATGCATCAAAGGAAATTTGTGATGATGTGCAGTGGAAGTTAGAGCTTTTGATCGACTTAGAAAATCAATACAAGCTTGGAATTGTAGATAGTTGTCTTTTAACAAAAGCAAAAGCCGCCTGTGCGGGAACACAGACGACTTTCAAATAGATAAATTATAGATCACCGTAATTATACCACTTTGGTGTGAGCGCGGTCAATGGAGGGGTATGAATGGCACAAGTAACAATGAAATGCTTCCAGCTCATCCATGAGAAGATGCTGGCAAGCAAGGAATATAAACTCGGTTATCACACTGAAACGGAATTTCGTGGTCTATATCGACTGAATCCGGTAAGCCGACTGCGGGAACTGAGAACAAAGCACCTTTTGGCGCATAACCAATTTTCGGCTGGACGGGCGATGGTGATCCTGGAGGTTATATACGAAACAGAGCGACAGGGAGTTGATGCGGCGTGAGTATGGACGGATTAACTCAATGCTCCATGTGCAATCCACCCAGTGAAAGTCACTGCAATAGATGTCCATTAGCGCAGAGGGTGGCTGAAGAAGAGGAGGGCGAAGACGAATGACTGTAAGCGTCTTGGCAAAAACCAAAGATATTGAGCGCGCCGAATGGCTTGAACTTCGGCGACAGGGAATCGGTGGTAGTGATGCCCCGATTGTCCTTGGATTAAGCCGGTATAAAAGTCCGGTTGGCCTGTGGCTTGAAAAGACCGGTCAAATAGTACCGGAGGAAGTCGGGGAATACGCATACTGGGGTCAACGCCTAGAGGATATCGTAGCAGGTGAGTTTACACTACGAACAGGGCTAAAGGTAAAACGGAAAAATGCCATTCTGACCCATTCCGAATATCCTTTCATGATTGCTAATATTGACCGGATGATTGTTGGAGAACGGGCCGGACTTGAATGTAAGACCACCAGTGCATACCGGAAGGATGATTGGGAAGGCGACAATGTACCGGATGCCTACTATGTACAATGTCAGCACTATATGGCCGTTACCGGATATAAAACCTGGTATATTGCTTGTCTGATTGGCGGTAACACTTTTGTACATAAGGTGGTTGTTCGGGATGATGCCTTTATTGAGCGAATGATTGAGGTACAAAAGCAGTTTTGGGATCATGTAGTTAATGGCACAATGCCTGCGGTCGACGGATCGGACGCTTGCGCCGATGCACTCAAGTCTTTATATCCGGAAAGTAACGGTAAGATGGTAGCTCTTCCGGCTATAGCGGAATCCTTTATTACTCAGTATGAATCAGCAAAACAAGATGAAGATGCTGCAAAGCTTCGGAAACAGGAAGCGCAACATTCTTTGGAAGAGTTACTGGGTGACAATGAAATCGGTCAAATTAATGGACGCGCTGTAAATTGGAAATCGAGGAAAGCACCGGAGCGGTTTGATAGTAAGACCTTCAAAGTTGATTTTCCAGACCTGCATGCCAAGTATGCAAAAGTAGGAGAGCCGTCTAGGTGGTTTTCCATTAAGGAAATGTAAATATTGGGGAGGAATTGAACATGGCAAATGCAAGCGGTGGTAATGCCCACTTGATGAATCGAGTAAATAACCAGGCTGGGAATATGCCAGCCAAGCAAGAAGGCATTAAGGCTTTATTGGCTGATGTGAATATAAAAAAGCGGTTTGAAGAGATTCTTGGCAAGAAGGCCATAGGCTTTATGTCCAGCATTATCAATGTAGTTAACGGCAATAATGCATTGAAAACTTGTGATCAAATGTCAGTAATTACAGCGGCCTCCATAGCGGCCACATTGGACTTACCGGTAGATCCTAATCTAGGGTTTGCCTACATAGTCCCGTATAGCGGAAAAGCGCAGTTTCAATTGGGATATAAGGGATTTGTCCAGTTAGCAATGAGGACAGGCCTATATAAAACCATGAACGTTTCCGAAGTCTACGAGGGCGAAATTAAGAGTGCTAACCGGATTACCGGAGAAATCGAGTTTGATTTTGAAGGCAAGCAGTCAGATAAGATTATCGGTTATGTAGCGTATTTCAAATTGATTAATGGCTTTGAGAAGTTCCTTTACATGACTACTGAGGAAGTAATGGCACACGGTAAAAAGTTCAGTAAGTCCTTTCACCGGGAAAATGGATTATGGAAGACTGATCCGCATTCTATGTGCTTAAAGACAGTATTGAAACGCTTGTTATCCAAATACGGTATTTTGTCCATTGAAATGCAGACTGCGTTCCGGTCTGATCAAGCGGTGGTCAACCAGCAAGCAGATACAGGGGAAATCACTTATGACTATATCGATGCCGAGGGTGGGGCTGTAGAAGAAGCCGAAGGTGTTATTGAACAACCACCCCAGGAAGCCGAGGAACAGGCACCAGGAGCGGACAAACAGCCTGTACAGGAATCTATGGTTGAGAAGCACCGGAGAATGACGCAGAGCTTAAAAGCGGAGGATGAGGACCATGAATAAAAAGTTAATTTGTGACGGGGCAAAAATTAAGCACTTGGCGGCCACAGCGCTGAAATGCTTTGAGGCGATAGTAGGTAATCCGCCAAACCATAATTTTAGGCACAACAATGTCGATGAAATCCTTTTTGTCATGAACACCTTAAACATAATGGTTGACAACTATGTAAAAAATGAGCCTGTGGTTTTTGGACCCACATTTATACTTCAGCGGTGCAATGATACCCATGAAGAGAGTGAGGAGCCCGAGCAAATTTGTCCTAAGTGCAGTAACAGTGAGATAAACGAGGGCGATAAATTTTGCAAGATATGCGGGCTGCCGGTAGCGGCGGGGTGATCTAATGAAGTGCATGCCGGGTGTCACAACGGTAACTACTTGCCGCGATTGCGGAGCCCAGGGCGTACAGGCAGGCTACAGTAAACCTATGGTGCTAATGGAATGCCCAAGCTGTGGACGTCAATGGAAAACCCTGTCGGCTATCTGCCAACGGTGTAAGACGCCGAGCGGATCACCTTATATGAGTGATTGCCCGGCGTGCGCTAGAAATACGGTGTCAGGGAAAGCTGGTTAGAGAGTTTTATCAATAGGGAGTTTGGGAGGCGGACGCGGGAGCTGCCTCCTTTTGAGGGGGAGAAGCAACCTATGAATCCAAAAGACCTTAATGAGATCGAACAACATTTTTATGATGCTTATTGTAAAATTCAGCAAGGTGAAATACCTGGCGTACCGATTGAATATTTTTTAAATCCCAAGGTGCAGATAGGCCCTTACGTAGTCGACTTCCTATTTTGCAAAAGGTATGTTGTTGAGATTGATGGTCATGAATTTCACAAGACAAAAGAGCAACGGTTTGATGATTATACCAGGGAAAGGTACTTAATCAAGCAGGGGTACATTGTAATTCGATTTATGGCTACAGAGGTTTTTATTGACGCAGAAAAATGTGTGCGGGAAATATTGGAGATTTCTCAAGTAACTGTTGGTCGACTACTTAAAGGTTTTGACAGTTATCCACAGGGCAGTAATGAGGGATAAAGCGAAAACGCTTTATCAGTACCAGTGATACAGCGAAAACACTTTATCTGAAATAGTGATAAAGCGAAAACGTTGTATCACACCCCCAGTGATAAAGCCAAATCGCTTTATCCAATATAAGACGGTACATAGATGACGGTACATAGATATATAAAATATATATCCAAGCAGGCGGTGATGACTACGGAAGAAAAAACGAATACGTTTCTCGTGTCAAATGGGTTAATCACCCCTGATCATCATGATAAGATCGGTTCAGCCTTATGGGAGTTCCTTTGGCTGATCGATAAGACAACGGCTGACAAGGAAGAGGACGGTGTTAGGTGGGGTAAGGTCTTAGGAGGCAAGCCAATAACCGCCAATGACATAGCAAACGACTTGGGCACTCACCCAGAAACGATAAAGAAAAACTTAAGACGGCTCGAAGAACACGGATATATCCGTTCACGTAGGGCACCGAAAGGACAGGTGTTCGACGTCCGCAAGTCAATTAAGTGGCTAAAGCGGTCTCACGGAGGCGAAAGCGCCCCGTCCAACCAGGGAATAATCGCTGAGTTGGTTGCACGGTACCGGGAAATACCCGGTGTCGTCCCCGGTCAACGTGACTATGGGGTGATTGGTCAACAGTACAACAACTTCGGGCCTGATCAAGTAACTAGTGGGATAGCTAAGTTAAAGGCTGCCATGGCAATAATGCCGATTGCTGATCCGCTGGCTTACTTGATCGCTATTCTTAAGCCGAAAGTAAAAAACTCAGGTCATGGGTTTACAACAACACCGGCTTATCCGGTTAAGAGAAAAGCGCGGGAAGGCTGCACTAAATGCGGTGGTACCGGAAAGCTCAAGCTGGCGATCGAGGGGACTAAAGAGGTAAACATAGTGACTTGTCCGTGTGTTAGGGCGGTTGATTAACATGAGATTAGCGATTTCATGGGAAAACCTATCACCTGACTGTCAGCGGCGTAATAAGCGCCTTAAGGACGAATTGAGCGGTAAGGCTGAAAAAGGGGCCAAATACAACAATGTGAAGGTTCAGCTTGATGGTATGGTGTTCGACTCCAAGAAGGAAGCCGCTAAGTACGGGGAGTTGGTGCTGCTAAAGCGCGCGGGCGAGGTAATAGACTTCAAGCATCATCCAAAAGCCTTTGTGTTGCAGCATGGTTACATGTGCCAACAGACGAAAAAATGGGTAAAGCCGATTACATATACGCCAGATTTTTGGGTTTTGTATGCTGATGGTAGTGAGGTATGGATTGATACCAAGGGGTACAGGACAGAGGTATACAAGATCAAGATCAAGCTATTTAGGGAGAAATATTCGGATTTAATTTTTGAGGAGTGCTGAGGGGATGGACATTATTCCAGCAGACGAAAGGTGTAGTTTTTGCAAAAGAAATAAGGCGACGTTACTTTGTGACTATCCTGTCGGCGAGTGGATTTCTCCGCATATGGTTTTGAAACACGGTAAAAAGGTAACATGCGATAGGCCGATATGCGAAAGCTGCGCTACTCATTTGGGGTATGAAACGGATTTTTGCCCGAAGTGTATGAAGAAGGTTAAGGACTTAGCAAAGTAGCTTTATTCATTGTTATGGTCCCGCGCGCGTGAAACCGACACAAACAATGGGGGTGGGGTAGGTGCTGTTTCTGACACAATGGAAGACGATTAAACAGCTTAAAGATGAACTACAGATGTCGGACAATCATTTTAAATTTGCCATACGACAGGCATATGAATACTGGATGCAGTTACAGGCAGAAAAAGCCAAATATAAAAAATTAGAACAAGAATTCAAGGTGCTAGACGAAGAACTATATCGCCTAGAGAAAAAAGATATTGATGCTACATGTCAAGGTATCAGAGCAGATAAGGCGGAGTCAAAGGTTGCTGATTTGGTTAGTGCGTTAGAACAGATCAATGATCACCTAGATAAGACACCAATACCTATAGATAATAAAGGCATGTATGATGATAAATCTTTTGAAGCCATTATTGGATGGTCAATAGAAATACAAAGCTTGATTGATGAAGCCCTAGCCAAAGCAAAGGAGGCGACCCGCAATACAAAAACTGACTAACACATTTTATTTCTTGCTCTGCACTCCACCGGGGTTGGTGGTAACTATTAGCGCCGGGGTACTGGTAGCAATACTGATTATATAGGAGAGTGAAATTATGCATTATGAGAAAAAACAAGAAGAGAGTTTCAATGCCTGCAAAGTAAAATTAAATCTTAATGATTTTATAAAGTTTGATGCCACTAACTCCCGTTTGAGTCAGGGATCATACATAAGAGTAACTAAAGACAAGGTTACAATTTCGTCAGTTGTCGGAAATCACTTTAAGAACAATGAAGAAGTTGAGTTACTGATCAACAAAAAAGGCAATATCATTCTTCTCAGGAAGGCGCGAAATGGGTTAAAGGTTAAGCCACAAGGCAGTAAAACAACAAGTAAATTTGTAGCATGTAAAGCGGTTATCAGGTATTTGCTAAATATGGCGGTACAATTGCCAGCGCAATATAATGCGGAATGGGATGATGAACTGCAAGCATGGGTAGGGCGGCGATGATCAGCAATTACAGATAAAGGGCAGCCGATCAGGTCGCCCTATTGGTGTTTTGAATGATATTTATTTTGGGAGGGGTTATGATGATTAGAAAACCTTGGTTTTGTCAGGAGTGCAGGGTTGTTATGACTTACAGTTCAAAGCAAGATTTTTATAAATGCCCCGAATGTGGTACTGAGGTTTGGCCGGAAACAAGTAATGCGGAAAATGATGAAATTGCAAGCTTGATGTGTGAAAGATACAAGGCTAACTTGCCAGCCAAAGAAGCATTACCAGCGGGAGAGGCTTTGCTAGGTAGTGGCGGCAGTAAAAGCAAGGGGCGAAGCCGAAAGGCTGACATGAAAAAGAAATCGTTAGCCCAAATTAATGTGGGTTTGGCTGGAAAGTGCGCCTCTTTTAACGGTTGACTTTTTTGACAAATATGCTAAACTTAAATTAATTGGTCTGCAACTTAATGAGTTTACATAACATGGACGCCTTGAAGGGCGGTCTATTTTTTATGAATTTTGCAGGAGTTTATTTCCTTATGTTGAAAACAGGCATAAGGAAATAACGCTTTAGTTGGTATTGAGGGCTGGGACATGGTAGATATTTTTAATATTGATAAGATGACTTTATTTATTTTTTGTTTTGTTCCTGGTTTTATATCTTGGAAAGTATGGCAGCTATTAGTTCCAGGAGAAATACGTAAGCCCGTCGATTATTTCTTAGAAGTTATGAGCTATGGCTGTATCAATTTTGCAGTTGTATGGTGGGTTTTAGCGTATATAAAGAAAATACAGCCCTATTATCCAGGCGCCTTTATATTTTTGATCTATGTCTTACTGTTAGTGCTTCCGATTTTATGGCCAATAATTATAAAAAAAGTTATTGAAAGCGAGCGGTTTAGAAATAAAGTTATTCTTCCTACACCAAAAGCATGGGATCATTTTTTCTCGTCAAGGAAGGCTTGTTTTGTTCTTATTCACTTGAAAAATGGTAAATTGGTTGGTGGGTTATATCTCAGCGAAAAATCTTATACTTCTTCGTTTCCTAATACCGAGGATTTATATCTAGAAGAGGTATGGCGAGTGGATAACAATGGAGCATTTCTGAATAAAGTTGAAGGCACATATGGTTTGTGGATAAGTAAGGAAAACTTTGATTACTTAGAGTTCTTTGATACTAATTATGAGGGGGGCGAACATGAGCAAACAGAAAGTGTTGACTGACGGCTATTGCCCTGTAGAGAAAAAAGGATATTCCCCGCAATCGGTAACGACTATAAAACCACCGAAAGGCGGAACTGGTGAGTCTTCAGGCGGGAGTAGTTTAAGTAATGGAACAAAAAAGTAATAAAGAAAAACAAGACAAACCAAGAATTATACACGGTGGCTATAGTCCTGAAGCATCTTCTGGAAAGATAAAACCACCAAGAGGTGGAACTGGAGAATCAGCAGGAGGAAATAATTCAAATGATGAAACCCAAAAGTAAGGGAGAAGGTAAACGCGGAGTAGCGCATGACGGATATAGCCCTGAAGGGTCAAGTGGAAATATTAAACCTCCCAGAGGCGGTACTGGTGAGACTAAAACTGGCAAAAATACGAAGACCTGAAAGAAGCGTCCAAATGGGCGCTTTTATATTGCCCAAAAACAAGGAGGCGGACGTTAAAACAACTATAATCTGCAAGTTAACAAAAGCAAAAGCCGCTCCGGTGACTCGGTGCGGCTCAGCTAGTAGAGAAATATTTACTTTTCGTGGCGAACGCCTTTAAAGTCGCCTGGAGTTGTTTTTTGGTCAATGAATCGCCCAGTAGTGGTGTCTCGTTTAATTGCATTGCCATTTGGGGCATGAGTTTGGCTGCGGTTATCAACGGCTCCACGTCTGAATCCTTCACCAGTGTTCTTGGCCATCAATATTTCTCCTCTCTGTACATTATATAGTGGTTTGTACAGGAATATTATACCATATAGAGGTGATAGAACGTATGCCTTTGAAATCAGTGAAAATACTTGGACATGAATATAAAATTAATATTTTAGATAAATATATTGCACAGTCCGGCGGTAATACTGGTCAATGTAATAATTACCTAAATGAGATTAATATAGCGGGAGACCTTCCTCAAAGTGGAAAGAATGAAGTGCTATTACATGAAGTTCTAGAGGCGATAAATTATCGACTTGAATTGAGGTTAGAACATCACAAATTATGTGTGCTTGGAGAAGTTCTACACCAAGTCCTTTCGGATAATAAGATGGATTTTTCTAACTAGATCCATGTGCAGTGGCTATTTTATTTTGCAGGAATTATATTCCTTTTTGCCGAATGATGTAAAATATAGGCAAAGGAGGCCATAAATGGATAAATGGATGTTAGATGAACGAAGTCAGTTTCTTTTGAAAAAGATATACGATGAACAATATAATTCTGGTTCAGATATGACGAATTTAAGAGCAAGTAAATTGAATTGGGAGTTAAAGGACTTTGCCGAAGTTGTTGATTACCTCAGAATACACGGATTAATAACAAACATAGATTTTGATGGGAATGTGTATTATGACACCTCTTTAGATAAGGCGACTATTACTCAGGCAGGAATTGACAATCTAAAAGCCTTGGGGATAATAGACTAGACTTATAGCATTGGAAATAATCTTCTTTTGTGAGGTTGAATAATGGAAGAAATTTTTTATATGTTTAAATATTATATGAATGGATTATTTGGTGCTGTCTATATAGCGATAATAGCGGCTGAAGCGTATTTTAAGATAAAATACAAAGAAGAATCGACGCATTTTGTGGATGTCTTGAATTGGTGTTTACTCGCATTCTTGATCGTAGTGTTATACGGTGCTTACCATCCTTTTAACATTAATAGTATTGTTGTTAGCGGTTTGTGTATTGTTCAGATAGCCAAAATAGTAAGAGAGATAATAATGAATAGCATTTCAAAATTTATAAAAAAAGATAAATGAAATTTAAATTAAGATAGAGCCTTCGGGCTCTTTTTTCGTGCCTAAAAATAGGGGGAGGCGATACCATGCCCACCGTTGAGTGTGAACGGAAAGACTGTGAACGTCACGGAATCGAAATCTGCATAGCTAAAAGGATTAAGCTGAATAAAGGCGGCGATTGCTCCGAGTACCGTCCTCGGATCGGCAAAGCGATGCTTGAGCAGCCGTTTAATTCGAACTGCCACCGGCGCGGTGGTAAGTACAAGTCCAGTAAAGTAACAGGGGTGCTAAAATGACAAAGGAAATACTTGCAGATGGAATTCCCGTCTATTGTGCATTTGATGAACTGGCCGATATTACACAGCTGGTACCGAATCCACGAAACCCCAATCAACACAGCGATAAACAAATAGAGCTATTAGCGAAGATAATTCAAAACCAGGGCTGGCGCGCACCGATTACGGTAAGCACTCGCTCTGGTTTTATCGTTCGTGGTCATGGGCGGCTTATGGCGGCTCAGCGGCTTGGTGTTAATCAAGTGCCGGTGGATCGGCAGGATTATGAAGATGAAGCCTCAGAATGGGCTGATCTGATTGCAGATAACAAGATTGCGGAATTGTCGGTCTTGGATACCACTGCTTTAGAGGAGATATTACAGGAACTAGACGTTAGCGAATTTGATATGGAGCTAACGGGATTTGATAGTGCCGAAATAACAAAGATTCTGGGACAGCCAATACTACCTGAGGAAGATAAAACGGGATCACAGTTTTCCTACCATGAACAGTATGGAGTAATAGTAATTTGCACAGATGAACAACACCAGGAAAAAGTATATAACGAACTTAAAGAGAAAGGCTTTGAATGCAAGGTGGTGTGCGTGTGATTATTCAAGTTAGAAATAGAGTATCAGATTTTGACAGTTATCGGGCCGCGCGGGTAAAAAGCCTTTTTAATGCCGAGAGCGGTTGCAATTTCGATCTAGACATAGACGCGGAACTTGATTTTGAATGGCAAATTGGGGTTGTTGTTGGTCCAAGCGGAAGTGGTAAAACCTCGATTGGAAAAGTGATTTTCGGCGAAAACCTGATTCATGATTATACAAAAAATTGGCCAGGCGATAAGCCGATTATTGATGCAATAGCTTCTGAAGGAGACTTTGACAGCGTAACTGGCGCGTTGGCGAATGTAGGTCTTGGCAGTGTTCCTTCCTGGTTACGTCCTTTTCATGTTCTGTCAAACGGAGAACAATTTAGGGCGGGATTGGCTCGGCTAATATGTGAAAAACCTGAAAAAGTCGTTATCGATGAATTTACATCAGTTATAGATAGGCAGATTGCAAAAATAGGATCTCAGGCATTTCAAAAAGCCTGGCGCCGAAAGAATGGCGGAAAGAATCAATGCGTGTTGCTTACTCCTCACTATGACATATTGGAATGGGTTGAACCTGACTGGGTTATCGATACGAAAGAAAAAACTTTTACTAGGGGGCGTCTTCGACGACCAAAATTCGAATTGGAGATTATCAAGACAGACTCGCGTTACTGGAAATATTTTAAGCCGCATTATTATTTAGACTTGCCGATGCCAATAGCAGCGGAATACTTTGTAGGCGTTGCTGACGGCGAGCTGGTTTGTCACTTGGCTGTAAGTCCTCGCTTTGAAATTGGAGGATACCGGGCAACAAGATTGGTCACTATGCCGGAGTGGCAAGGTGCCGGCTGTGGTTTAAAGTTTTTAGAAACAGTATGTCAGTTGCACCTTGAGGGCTACGGAAGGAAAGGCAATAAATATCCGACTTACTTTCATACCTCCCATCCACAGCTTTGTGGAGCCCTTCGAAAATCGAAAAAATGGGTGCAGGTTAGCGCGATACTGTTTGGAGGCAACAAAGCGAGATCAAGGCAAAGCATGAATCGAACGTCCAAAGGTAATGTTTCCTGCGGCTATGGAGGGCATTTTCGAGCCGTACAGGGATTTAAATACATTGGTGAGGTGGAAAGATAATGAGCCTAAAAATATATATTTACGGCGACCGTAGTTTACCGGTTATTCAAGAGTGTAAGAAAACGGTTGAAGAATTTGGGGCTATAATTGTAGACGAAACCTGTAAAGCGGATTTGGCAATCGCCCCATTACTTACGCAAAAACTGAGTAGCCGGGAAATACGGCTTCCGAAATTGGGAACTTTAATATTTCATCCATCACTGCTTCCGAGGCATAGAGGACCTGATGCAATAAGGTGGGCTTTTGCTTTAGGCGAAAAATATTCAGGAGTGACATGGTTCTGGGCAGATGAGGGGCTAGATACAGGTGATATTTGTGAACAGGAAGTACTTGCAATTCGTGAAGGTGAAAAGCCAAGGGCCTTTTACTCTCGGGCGGTAATACCGGCAGCGACGAGAACCCTTAAGCGGGTGCTTCAGCTGCTTTCAAGAGGCGTAATACGTCGAGTGCCTCAACTCCACGAAGATGCAACCTATGAGTATAAAAGGGCATAAGCCTTTATAAAAAAATAGAGGGGCGGATGCGTCAACATCCACCCCAGTTCCGGGCACCCCCGGCAGGAGATAGTAGATTCCACTGTGGCCACAGATTACAAAGGGCTACTACCTCGCAACCATTTTATTATATAAATGGGGGTGCTGGCAATAGTAAGGAAAGATAATAAATTACAGGGTGAAACCCAGTTTACTGAGGATATTGCAGCGGAAAAGGCTAAGTATCGTAAAATTGTCCGGGCGGGAATTGCAAAATGGATAAGCGATTTCCAGAAGGGGCTTATTGAGATTAAAAATGTAGACGATCTAAAAAAGCTTATTGAGCTTGATTTAAAGCTTCAACGTGAAGATCCATAACGGAGGTGGGTGATATGTAGCATGGGGCGTAATCGAGATCCAAATAGGGATAAGGCGTTGGAGATTTACCTTGAACAAGAGGGCAAAATTAGCAATCGAAAGATTGCTGAAATGCTATCATTGTCCGAAAAAACAGTGTCAGGATGGAAATGTAAAGATAACTGGCTTGATCGGAGGAACGGAGTACTCCAAAAAAATGAACGGAGTACTCCGAAAAATACGGAGTACTCCAAAAAGTGTGGAGCCAAACCCGGTAATCAAAATGCTAAGGGGCATGGGGCTCCTAAAGGTAATAAAAACGCCGTAGGTAATAAGGGCGGCTATGCACTTCCAGGCAATAAGAATGCCGAAAAGCATGGTTTTTTTTCACGCATATTTCCAGACGATGAAGAAATAAGGGCGATTGTTGAGAGTATCAATATTAAGAGCCCGCTGGAAATGCTGTGGGAAAACATTGTCATTCAGTACACGGCCATTGCCAGGGCGCAGCGGTTAATGTATGTAGAAAACCAGGAAGACACCACCAAGATGCTTAAGCGTCATAAAGATATGGACAACGGCACCGAAAAGGAATGGGAATTGCAGTTTGCCTGGGATAAGCATGCCGCGTTCTTAAAGGCTCAGAGTGGAGCCATGAAAACGCTAGAGGGGCTGATTGCCCGGTATGAGGATTTAGCTGGAGAAAAGAAAAAGCTGGAAATCGATAAAATGAAGGCCGAAATCACGAAGCTGAAAGGGGACGGAAACGACACCCCTACATTAAACATTAAAATTGATTACGGTGATAACAATGTCTGAGGTTATGGCTCAATTTAATTCTATTTTCAGGCCTGTAAATGAATGCCGCTTACGGTACCGTGTTATGAAAGGTTCTGCCGGTAGTGGTAAAAGCGTCAACATCGCCCAGGATTATATTGTTAAATTGATGGACCCGAAATACAAAGGGGCTAATCTTCTGGTAGTACGTAAGGTGGAAGGGTCTAATAAAGATTCAACCTATGCCGAACTAACAGCGGCTATAAACCGGCTATGTGGGGAACGTTCGGAATTATACTGGAAGATTACCCTTAGCCCTCTCAGGCTGACCTGCCTAATCACAGGCAACGAAGTCATATTCCGTGGTGTCAACGATGACCGCCAACGGGAAAAAGTAAAATCAATCAACTTTGCCCGGGGTAAGTTAACCTGGATATGGATTGAAGAAGCCACTGAACTGACAGAGGCCGATGTGGATATTCTGGATGATCGTCTACGTGGACAGTTAGATAATCCGAATCTCTACTATCAGATGACTTTCACCTTTAACCCTGTTTCCGCTATGCATTGGCTGAAAGCCAAATACTTTGATATTGAGCATCCGGACATCTTCACCCATCAGTCAACCTACCTGGATAACCGGTTTATTGATGAAGCCTATCACCGGCGCATGATGATGCGTAAAGAACGAGATCCGGAAGGATATAAAGTATATGGATTAGGTGAATGGGGTGAAACGGGCGGTCTAATTCTGCATAATTACCATGTGCATGAATTTGACGTGGATCCGAGTCGTTTTGATTCTATGGTATTGAGCCAGGACTTTGGTTTTAATCATGCAAATGCAATACTCACTGTCGGTTTTAAAGACAGTGAGCTTTTTGTTTGTGGTGAAATCTATGAATACGAGAAAGACACGACGGAATTGATCCAGATAGCGGCAGCTCACAACCTGAATAAAAAGTTAATCATGTACTGTGATTGCGCAGAGCCTGACCGGATCAAGATGTGGGCCAAAGCGGGTTATCGCGCCCAAGGGGTTAAGAAGGAGCAGGGAAGCGTAGAGGCTCAAATTGACTACCTAAAGCAGCACAGGATACACATTCACCCGCGTTGCTTTAATACGATTAAAGAAATCCAACAATGGAAATGGCAAAAGGATAGTAAAACTGGTCTTTATCTGGATAAACCAGTTGAATTTATGGATGATGCTATGGCGGCGCTTCGGTACAGTATTGAGCAATACAGGCGGTATAATACCGGATTACTGGATCACTATCGGCGAGAAGCCGAAAAGCTTAAAGCCGCGCAGAAAGGAGGCTAAAGGATGGCAAACCCGTTTCAATACATATCTGATGCCTATCAGAGTTTAAAATCTACGGCTACTGATTGGTTTACACCGGATAAGCCTATTGAACCTACGGCCCCACCGGGAACACAGCCGAGAGCTTTTGAATATCCGGTGGGATACAACTTAAACACCTTGCCGCGCGTATATGAAGAAATAGACTTCAGTATGCTGCGCAACTTAGCGGATAACTGCGACATACTTCGCATCGGTATTGAAACCTGCAAAGACCAAGTAGAGTCGTTAGAATGGGGTATTGGTCCCAAAAAGAAACTCAACATGAAACCGGCGGATTTAAGAGCCGCAACGCAAAAGCAGCAGGCGAATATAGATAAGGCATACGCCCTGTTAGCTTACCCCGACCCGGTAAATGGGCTGTCGTGGAAACGCTGGATGCGTAAAATCATGGAAGACATGATAATCCTGGATGCGCCTAGTATTGAGGTTATCCGTACCCGAGGCGGAGATGTGGCGCGACTTAAAATTGTTGACGGCGCGACGATCCTGCCCAAAATCGATATTAACGGGGACCGGCCACAGTCGCCCGATCCAGCTTATCAGCAAGTGCTATATGGAATGCCGGCGGTTAACCTTACAACCGAGCAATTACTCTATTTGCCTCGTAATCCGCGCCCCAATCATGTTTATGGGTATGGGTATGTAGAGCAAATTGTTACTACGATTGATATAGCTATACGGCGACAGCTCTATATGCTTGGCTTTTTCACGGAAGGGAATATACCGGAAACCGCATTTGGCTGTCCGGAAGAATGGACGGCGGAGCAAGTTGCCGAGTTTCAGGCATACTGGGATAGTCTTTTTGAAGGAGATCAAAACGCCAAGCGTAAAGGGCGATTTATACCAGGCGGCGTTACACCCTTTACACTTAAGAGCCCAGAGCTTAAAGCAGAAGTTGACGAATGGCTGGCCCGGGTGATTATGTATGTACTAAGCCTGCCACCAACTCCTTTCGTTAAAGAAACTAACAGGGCCACAGCGGAAACAGTCCAACAAGCTTCTCAAGCGGAAGGAATGGCCCCGCGTAAAAACTATATAAAAGAATTAATGGACACTATTATTCAGCGATATATGGGCTTTACGGAGCTAGAATTCCAATGGATTGATTCCGATGCAACGTCGCCGTTTGAAAAGGCCCAGGTTGATCAAATCTATTTACAGTGTAAGGTATTAGATCCGGACGAGGTACGCGAAGAACTTGGCCGAGATCCACTAACACCGGAACAGCAGGCGAAACTAAATCCGCCGATACCTGAGGTCTTGAATGGTCAGAAGGATGATAATCGTAAGCCTGGACAAAAAGAACAAGACCCTCAAAAGGACAAAGAAACTGACGATCCAGACGTTGGCAAAATTGATACTGACGGAGCTATAGCCAAAAAGGCGGTAAAAAAAAAGTCTTTGACCCGCTTTCACGAGACACAACTGTATTAAATGATTCTGAGTCTGAAATTGAAGAACTCCTGCAGGAGTTTTTCAAAGAACGGGCACCGGAATTAGCCGGGACCATAGTTGTTTCTCTGAAAGCGGGTAAATTAATAGATCAAATTTTGGACGAGCTGGACTTTAACGGCTGGTCCATTTTGTTTGACGATGTGCAGCCGATATTAGTGCGTATTGCAAAGTATAGCGGGGCAAGAGCCTTGACCCAGGTGGAAGTAACTGATCAAAATATTACGAACCTGGTCAATGAGGATGCAGTTGCCTGGGCGAATGAGCGGGCTGCTGAGATGGTCGGCAAAAAGTGGGTTGACGGTAAACTGGTGGATAACCCGAACGCTTCATGGGCCATAACAGAAAGTACCCGCGAGTATCTACGTGGTACTGTTACGGATGCAATGGAAGAAGGCTGGTCGCCGCAGAAGCTTACGAAGGAACTCGAAGACAATACGGCCTTTAGTAAAAGCCGGGCCAAAATGATTGCCCGAACAGAAACCGCCTTTGCGGACTGTAACGGACGGATGATTGGCTATAAGAACTCCGGTCTTAACCTCGGCAAGCAGTGGATTGTAGGTAGCGGGGCGTGTGAAAAATGTGCAATAAATAAAAAGGCAGGCGTGATTGGCCTTGACGATGCGTTTCCCTCTGGCAATATAGTACCTCCGGCTCATCCACATTGTAGGTGCGATGTGATACCAGTTCTTTTGGATAACGATCCCGTAACTAAATTTAGTGAGAGCGAGCATCCCAGGGATAAAAAAGGCCGGTTTGCACCTAAAAATACTAATTTGAGGACAGGAAAACCAAATAGTCATATTGATGTGGCTGGCAAAAATGGTATAATAAAAGAAAGGTGGCATTATGATAAAAATGGTCATGTAAACCTTAGTATTCATAACACAAACCATGGTAATGCCAAGACTCATCCGATAGTGCCTCATGCACATGATTGGAAAAACGGGGAGCCGGATAAAGGTAGACCGTTAACTGATGATGAGTATAGCCAAAATAAAGATATGTTTGGAGGTGGTTGATGTGCTAAATAGTACTGTATCGTTAGATGAAATGGTGAGAGATGTTAATAAGGGACACGAAATCGAATTTATGTATAACGATAAGATGTATTCGATTACGCATTATGACGGAGGAATTAGTGCTATTGAGTTTGATAAAATGGATACAGAAAAGACATATCAATCAGCCGAAGAACTGTTTAAGGATTATAAACTTGATGGCAATGTAACCCTTAACGATGTGTTTGAACAGATAAAAATCGAATTATATTGTTAAACTAAAAATTGATTTTGGCAACCGTCCTTAATAAGGGCGGTTTTCTTATGCCCAAAAACGGAAGGAGGAAGACGATGGGTAATGTTTCACTGTTCATACCACTCACAAAGGTGGACGAAGAAAAACGCCTGGTCTACGGCATAGCCTCCCGGGAGGAACTCGATAATGCCCGGGAGATATTCGATTATGAGAAGTCGAAGCCGTATATTGAAGCCTGGTCACAGGATTTCAAGGAAAAGACTGACGGAAAGAGCAAAGGCAACTTAAGGGCCATGCACAAGGCGATAAGTGCCGGTAAGTTGGTGGATCTTACTTTCCATGATGAAGAAAAGGCCGTCAGTGTCTGCGCCAAAGTGATAGATGATGAGGAATGGAATAAATGCCTTGAGGGTGTATATACTGGCTTTAGCTTTGGTGGGGTATCCGTTGGGGCGAAGGTTCCCGATCCGGATTTGGGCGGGATGCGCTACACCTTAAAACCGAATGAGCTTTCCCTAGCCGACAAGCCTTGTGTGCCGTCGGCTGTTTTTTATGAGGTCGTCAAAACAGACGGCACTACAGAACAAAGGCCGTTTAAGTCGGTTGAGGGAGGGGGTGAATTGAACGTGGAAACAAAAACCGATCCAGCGGGAGACATTCAAAAAGCTGGCGCCCGCAATTCGAAATCCGATAAAGAAAAACTACAGGCCATGCATGATCATGCCAGAGATCTTGGAGCAGAATGTAAATGCGCTAAATGCGGCAATGTAGCCAAAATTGATGAAGGAGGAAGTCAAGACGTGAATAAACTCGAAGGACAAGCTTTAGATCAGGTCAATGAAGTAATTGCGAAAACTGTCGCACCGTTTCAGGAAGCTATTAATAAGCTGACGGAAACCTTGGAAGAAGTACAAAAGACAAATGGGGCTATAACGGAGCTAAAGGAGAGAATTGAAAAACTGGAAGCTGATCCGTTGCCTAGTAAAACCGTAGCGAATCAAGCAGCCGTTGCCATTACAAAGGCCCAGGATGCAAATCCGGCTCAAGAAGAGGATGTAATTTCAAAAGCAGATACCATTTTGGATGAAATGCAAAAAGAAAACTCAGAACTTGGCGCTTACTAAGTGAGCGCTATTAATTTTATTAACAGGGGGTAAAAATAAGTGAATGTAAATGTAATTCAACATAACGGCTTGTTTGGTATGAACAGAAGCCGGGAAAAACAAGTCAACCAGCTTTTTAAAGCCTTGATTACCGAGAAGCAAAACCGTATTGAGAAAGCGAATACCACGCAAGGTATTACAACTGGTACAGGGCTAAACTATTACGATCTGCAAGCGGGTGCAAAGCTATTGTATCCGGTGCTTAGTCCATTTCGTAATGAATTACCGCGGGTAAAGGGAAATGGCGGTACAGCCACCCATTGGAAAGCGGTAACGGGTGTTAATGTGGCTAACTTGGCCCTGGGTATTTCCGAAGGGCAAAGAAATGCGTTCATGAGCATTACGGAAAAAGACTACTTGGCTACCTATGCTAGTATTGGTCTGGATAACTTCGTTAATTTTGAAGCAGATGAGTCCTCGGAAAACTTTGAGGACGTTAAGGCATTGGCCAGCCGGAGCTTGCTCCAGTCCATGATGATGGGAGAAGAAAAAATCATTGTAGGCGGTAATGCCAGTGTATCGCTGGGAACTACACCGACTCCATCCTTAGCCGCAGGAACTGCCGGTTCACTTGCTGCCGGTACCTATTCCGTTATATGCGTAGCCCTTACTTATGACGGCTTAATGAATTCTTCAATAACTGGCGGCGTTCCTAATAAAATTAGCCGAAATAACGCCGATGGATCTACTGACACCTACGGCGGCGGCTCTGCAATTCAGTCTTCTTCCGCTACAGTAACCACTACGGGAACAAGCGGCTCTATTGCGGCTTCGGTTACCGCCGTACAAGGTGCCTTTGGGTATGCCTGGTATTGGGGAGCGTCCGGCAGTGAAAAACTGGGTGCTATCACTACTATAAACAGTGTTGCTATTTCGGCGGATGCTGCTGGTTCCCAGTTGGCTACTGCCCTGGATTCCAGCGACTGGAGTACTAATTCGAAAGTATTTGATGGCTACCTTACCCAGATATGCAATTCGGATAGTGGATCATACTTTAAATCGCTGGCCACTGGGACCGCTGGTACTGGAACAACCTTAACCTCAAATGGCGCAGGTGGCATAACCGAAATCGATGAGGCTTTACTGAGTTTCTGGGAAAATTACAAACTGTCGCCAGATGAAATCGTTGTATCAAGCCAAGAGCTGCAGAACATCACCAATAAGGTTATCGCAGGCGGCGGTACTCCGCTTTTCCGGTTTAATGTTGACGGGCAAAATGGAACTGCATCCGACGTTACCGTGACGGCTGGAGCTATTGTCGGTTCGTACCTCAATAAATTCGCTATGGATGGCGGCGTATTGATTCCTGTCCGGCTGCATCCTTACATGCCGAAAGGGACGATCATGTTCCGAAAGAAAACCATTCCGTATCCGTTATCCAATGTTACCAATATCGCGGAAATACGGTATTTGAGAGATTACTACCAAATTGCGTGGCCGATTAAAACACGTCGGTATGAATATGGGGTGTACGCCCGTGAGGTTATGCCGATCTACTTCTTGCCTGCGTTTGGCGCAATCACTAACATTGCCAACGGCTAGAAAGGGGAATGGATATGTTTCTAAAAGCACCAGAAGATTGCTCGGCTTGTTCGGTAGGCGGGGTTGAATATCCAGTAAAAGACGGCGTTGTGGAGGTTCCCGACGCTGTTTATCTGCCGCTATTGGATCATGGGTTTATGGTTACTGATAAACCGAAAACGGTAAAAGCCGACGATAAGGGGAAATAGCCTATGGCTGCCGTGGATTTTACTACCTTGGACAATGTGAAGCAATATTTAAACCTAAGTAATACAACGAGTGACGCGTTCCTGTCGAGATTAATTTCGGCAGCGAGCGCGTTCGTTGTTACATGGGTAAAACGGGATCTGTTGAGCGCCTCTTATACTGAGCAAAGAAATGGAAACGGCTCTTGCAGGATGATGCTGAAAAACACTCCTGTTACTGCAGTTTCTTCGCTCACGGTTAACGGCCATAGTATCCCCGCAAGTACGCAGCCGGGAATAAGTCCAGGGTATTGGTTTGACGATAAAATGCTTTACGTTAAAGGATATTCCTTCCCGAATGGTTTTGGTAATGTGACGATTGATTATACGGCGGGATATACAACGGTGCCACTGGAGCTTGAGCAAGTGGTTATTGAGCTTGTGGCTAATAAGTATAAACGCCGGGACCGTATAGGGGAAGATTCGAAAGACCTGGGCGGTCAGACAGTGAGTTATTCAAAGCGCGATTTGTCACAGGACCATATGGATTTACTGTCGATCTACAAAAGAGTGGTGCCAATCGTATGATTAAGGCAACGATTATTGGTGGGGAACAGCTAGAGGCAAAGCTGACGTCGCTGCCGGATAAAATTATTTCGGCGGTCGCAAAGCGAGTAGAAGCGGCGGCGAATCAGGTCGAGGCTGATATTAAGGCTAATAAACTGAGTGGTCAAGCTCTACATGTTAGAACAGGAAATCTTAGACGTAGCGTTCATCATAACCCAGTAATAATAAGCAATGGTAAGATTAGCGCCACGGTCGGCACTAACTCCGAGTATGCCGCGATCCATGAATACGGCTATCAGGGTCCCGAAAATGTGAAAGCCCATGCTCGCCGAATCACTAAGGTTTTTGGTAAAGCACTTAGGGGCGGTGAAAAAACAATTATGGTCCGAGCCTATACCCGCAATGTCAATTACCCTGAACGCTCTTTCCTACGCTCTACGCTGAAAGAGGACGCCGAAATGATTCGCGAACAGATCCGGCTGGGTGTACAGGAGGGATTACAGGCATGAACCGGGAGCCAATTTATGCGGCTCTATTTGAGCTTGTCCAAGGAATATCGGGCATTGTCACAACAGGACGCAATTTAAAACATTGGGCCGATGTACCCGCTTTTGAGCAGCCGGCCATTTTTCAGCGGCAGGTCAATGAAGCAGCCAATTCCCGCACCGCGCTGCCTACGAGTTGGGTAATGAATGCGGAGTGGTACATCTACTGCAATGCTGAGGATGATTCGAGCATTGCCACCAGTACTCAATTAAATGCCATTCTCGACGCTGTGGAAACCGCTTTGAAGCAGGACATTGTTACAGGATACCAGACTCTCGGGGGTCTGGTTTTTAATTGCAATATTGACGGCACAGTCGAAATATATGAGGGGCTGCAAGGCAATCAATGTATGGCTGTGGTGCCTATTAAGATTGAGGTAATAAACGGAGGGTGACATGGAGGAAAAAATTCAAGCGGCAATCGATAACTGGTTTCATACCAAAATCCATAATTCGCCGCTGTCTCAAAATGTGGAGGCCTATAACCACTTGCAGGCGGCTTTAGGCGATTTAAAAGCGGCTCTTATGGAGCTGTTACCTGAAGAGAAAGAAGGAGGGAATGAATAGTGGGACAATATCATTTTGGTTCAGGTAGTTTATACGGGATAACGACAGACACAATGCCGACGCCGGTCCAGTTCGGGACTTTGCAGGAAGTTACAATAGACTTTTCCAGCACAATCAAAGAATTATTTGGACAGAACAAATTTTCTGATGTAGCGGCGCAGGGGCAAATGAAGGTTACCGGGAAAGCGAAATTCGGAAAAATTAATGCTTACGCATATAATAAGCTTTTTTTCAATCAAACACTGACTACTAACAGTATGTATTTAGTAAGTCAAAACGAATCCGGGACGGTTCCGTCTGCGAGTGAATATACGGTGACAGTGGCTAATAGCACAACCTTTGATAGGGATTTGGGGGTAATTTATTCAGCGACTGGGCTGCCTCTAACTAGGGTAACAACACTGACGGCGGCAGGGCAATATACCTGCGCTAATGGGGTGTATACCTTTTATTCCGGCGATGCAGGGGCTTCGGTATATATTTCGTATATCTATACCTCGTCTAGTTCCGGCAATACCATCACGCTGAAAAACGCGGCGACAGGTACAGCTACAAACTGGACGGGGATTTTTAACGGCAAATTCAATAGCAAACAGGTGACCATGATCTTGAATGCCTGTGTGTCTAATAAGTTGTCGTTGATTTCGACTAAGGTCGAGGACTTTACCGTTCCAGAACTGGATTTTGTAGCAACGTGTGACTCAGCGGGGATTCTTGGATATCTGAGTACGGTTGAGTAATAAGGATGAGGAGTAGATAAGATGAATAAACAGGAACAATACGAAGGTGTTGCACTAAAAATTAGAGGCAGGGAGTATGTTATCCCTGCTCTTTCCTTTGGACAGCTTGAGAACCTGGCGCCGGAACTGGAGAGAAGTACCCAAGCAGCCGGCCAGACTATGACTAAAGAGGTTATACAGGACACAATAAAAATTTTCCATGCGGCCATTAGCCGTAATTATCCCGAAATTACGATTGATGAAGTAAAAAACATGATTGATATGCGAAACATGAAAACAATCATGGCAGCTATCATGGGTGCTTCAGGTTTCGTACTGGGGGAAGGTGCGGGGGAACAGACGCCTGTAGTTTAACGGAAATACCGTGGAATGATATCTACGGCTTTATCGTTACGGCTACGGGCTGGACCTATGATTATGTGAGAAACACAATGACATTTCCAAGGTATAGGCGGCTCCTGGGCTATTGGCAACATCAGCCGCCTACACATGTTTTGCTTAAGGGGCTAATACAAGGGTTTGGGTGTGAAGTAAAAGACGATGTTAAGGAAACGCCCGAGGAATCCAATAGCCTTGACGATTTGATGAGTGATTTTTCGGCGGCGGGAGGACGGTGAGAACATGGCAGATGATAAAGTTCAAGTAAAAATAAGTGCTTCAGCGGAAGAGTTTAATCAAGGTATGCAAGCTGCAATCAGTCAGCTTACTAGCTCTATTGGTCAGATGAACAGTATGTTCAGTCAGATGTCGTCCAGCATCAGCAGTTCTATGTCTAGAGCCGCTGAAGAATCCAGCTCGGCAACGAACAAAATGAAATCAAGTCTGGACTCTGTGCCTTCCTCCGTTAATAATATTGGCTCAGCCTTTAGCGGGTTGCGTTCGCATCTTACTTCTTTAGTAAGTGGCTTTATAGGATTTGGCGCGGTAGTAACTGCAGTAAAAGAAGGGTTAAGCTTTGATAGTAATATTCAGCAGGCGACAATCAGCTTTCAAACGTTGCTCGGGAGTGCGGAAGAGGCAGAAAAGATGATTAGTTCGCTGAAAAAATTCGCGGCTGATACCCCTTTTGAATTTCCAGACTTGCAAAATGCGGCGAAGCGAATGTTGGCTTTTGGTTTTTCGGCTAAAGATATTTTACCTACGTTAAAATCTGTCGGAGATGCAGCAAGCGGCTTAGGAATGAGTGGGAAAGAAGGCGTCGAACGGATTATTTTAGCATTGGGGCAAATGAGAGCCAAGACAAAAGTATCCGGGGATGAAATGCTTCAGCTCACAGAAGCCGGTATTCCTGCTTGGGATATATTAGCTCAGTCTATGGGTAAGTCTACGGCAGAGGTTATGAAACTCTCTGAAAAGGGTGTCATTCCGGCTGATAAAGCCATACAGGCGTTAGTTCAAGGGATGGAAGAACGTTTCCCCAATATGATGCAGAAGCAATCCACAACATTCCAAGGCTTAATGTCAACGATCAAAGATAATGCGCAATTTATTATCGGCGATATTGTGCAGCCTTTATTTGATAAATTAGCTCAAGAAGTATTGCCTAGAGTCACACAAGGCATAGAAAATTTCCAGGCGGCTATGAAAACAGGCGGTTTGGCGGCGGGATTCAAAACGATGTTTTCCCCTGCTTTGGTAGATGGTTTCGTTGTGGCAATGCGGTCCGCAACAACCGTTGTTCGTGGTGTTGCGCAGGCAGTGGAGGAGCTTAGACCGTTGCTTTTTGGTATTGCTGTTGGTTATGTCGCTGTTAAAACTGCGGCTTTAGGCTCGGCCATTGCTACAGGGTTGCAGACAATAGCCTTTTCGTTACAAACAGGGGCAGTAGCTCTCGCTGCGGAGGGGACATGGGCCTTTAATGCGGCTAATATTGCGGCGCAAATAGCTGCGGTTGCAACCACGCTGGCAACGGAGGGGTTAACTGCGGCATTTAGAGCCTTGGCAGTAGCTATGAACATAAACCCTATTATTCTTGCTATATCGCTGGCGATAGCAGCACTCGCAGTGATTGTTTATGAGGTAATTACCCATTGGGAGGCGTTCAAAAACTTCTGTATTAGCATGTGGAACAGCTTAGTTAATTTTATTAGTGACCACATTGGGACAATTTTGGCCCTCTTTCCTGGCTTAGGTGCTGCAATCTATGTTGTATATTCAAATTGGGATAACATCATAGGTTTCTTAAAATCCTTATGGAAAGGGCTATGTGATACTGTTAATTGGGTTATCGAAGGAATCAAAAGCTTGTTAGCAGCAGCAGAAAAAAAGTGGAATGAATTCGCTGAGGCCGTTAGTAAGGGGATTGAAAAGGCAAAAGAAATATTGAGTAACTTTGTAAGCAGCTTCATTCCTTCCTGGGGAAATAACCTTTTTAGCAAAATTACTAGTTTGGGTAATAGCTTAGCAGAGAAAACCGCTAATATCGGCGACACCATGCGAAAAAACCTAACTATTAATTTAGAGCCGGCAAATACCCCAGGCCACAGTATGGCGGATTTTAGGAGAATGCAAGACACCAATAACGCTCCGGTAGATCCAAGGTATACATCATCCTCAATTGCTGGCGGTCCCAGCGGCGTTGACTGGAGTGGCGTTGGCGACTCAAACAAAAAAAGCAAGGATAAAAAAGGCGGTCAAGAAGAAACCGAGTATCAGCGTAAAAAGAAAGAATACGAAACCGCAGTTGCAAAGGCAAAGTATGAAACCGAGGCGGTTGAGGGGAAAAAATGGACAGACAATGATGATCTTTACCTCTATGAATATTATCTCAAAGATGTAACAAAGCTTGACAATGCTCATCATCAAGAAACGCTTGATTTTCAAAAAGGCGAGTACGAACGTAAAAAGAAAATGAATGACGATGAGATTGCGTTAACAGAAGCCAAGTTAGATCGTGAGCTTGCGCTTACTAAAATAGCAGAAGCGGATAAAGAAAAAATCGAGAAAACAATCAACGATAAAATCGCTGCTGGCAAACCTCTTACTGCTGACGAACAGAAAATTTATAATGATTTCCTAAAAATAAATAATGCACTAGCTGGCTCTGTTGATCAAATGAAGCTTCGCACCAAAACTATAGAAGATGAAACCACGCTCAACAAAAAATATAAAGACCAACTCAAAGAGCAGTTAGACTTAATCAAAGGAATGGCTTCTGTTCGCCAATCAATGAAAGATATAGATATGAAGAACGCCGTTACCAATCGGCAGATGACGGAGCGACAGCTTCACGATTATAAAAAAAATGAGGCTAAAACGACCTATGATAATGAGCAAGACGAAACGGTAAAACAGATAAAACATGACACTGCCGATCCCGAAAAATTTGAAACGCAAATTAAGCTGTACCAAAAATTTTTAGCATCTACTGATGAAATGGAGCAACAAAGTTTGCTTAGTGAAATGCAAGCTAATGCCAAAAAAGGTGTAGATATAACCAAAACAGCCGAAAAGGGAATTGCTTCATGGAAGAAATACTCAGAAGCTGTTAAAGGATTTGGGCAAGAAGATTATCAATATACTAACCGCTATGTAAAACTGGCGTTTGACTCTATGGAATCCAGTATGGCTAAAGGGTTGGATGGAATACTACAGCGAACCACTTCATTTTCTCAGGCTATGAAAAACATTTTTAATTCTATGGTTAAATCACTATCTCAGCAATGGACCAGTGAATTAGCTAAAAAATGGACCGATAGTTTAAGTCAAATGTATAAACAATTGACAACTCACAAAGCGAAAGTAAAAACCGCTGAAACTACAGGTGACGCAGCAGTATTGGCAAATAAAACAGCTACAGACGCGGCGGAAGTTGCAAAAGAACAAGCTAAAGCAGCTCAATTGATAGCGATAAATAAAGACAAGAACGCCAAGGAAAAGGCCAATGATGCTAGTACAAGCACAGCCGCTGTTGCCGACATAGGAACAGAGATAGCACAAATGCTTGAAATGATGGCCGTTGTCTATCTTATTTCTTCCCTTTTAGGAAGCGGCAGCTCCTCAAGTAGCTCCACAACCACAAGGGCAAGCGGTACATATTATCAATCTAATTCGGTAAGCGGTTTGCCGTCTTACGATGTGGGCAGTTGGTCTCTGCCATCGGATACTGTGGCTAAGGTGCATAAAGGCGAAATGATTGTTCCGGCTAAAGGTGGCTTTGCAGATACGGTCAGGGGTATGATGGCCGGTGGCTCAAACGGTACGAGTGGCGGTAGCAGTGCTCAGGTTAATCATTCACCAACGTATAATGTTTCGGCCATGGATGCAAAGGGAGTTGGCCGCGTGTTGAAGGATAACAGCCGGCAAGTTACGCAAAGTTTGTATAGAGTACAGCGCAGCATGGCTAAGCAAAACGCCACACGATGGGGATTGACATAAGAAGAAGCCGCCTAATGGCGGCTTTTCATTAATATGAATCATCGATTCTAGTTAATAATCCATTGGTAAAAAATAGTTGTTGTGCCTCTGAATATGACCAGACTTCGTGTACTCCAGCAATATCGATAGTTTTATGATAATCATGGTGTGGGGTTCCCCAGCTTAAAAGACACATTTCTCGGCTCATTCCGATAGAAACTTTTTGGTCTTTTATTTTTTCCCATACTTCACTTGACCAGTCGGGATGCAATTCATAAGGATTTTTTAGAAAGAAACAAGACCAAAGATCGCATGAAATATAGTACGGATATTTATTGGTGTCCTCTTTATTTCTGTCATATTTGATTAATATTGGTTGATAAGTTATGATTTCACCATTATCTCTAGTAAATTTTATAACACCAGAAGTTATATCAATACTTGTTATAACTAAATGTTCTAAGTTCTTTAGTGATTTCAAGTCATAGGCTTTAGCCACAGATTGATCAGCCCAAACATCTTTGCCAGTTAAGTTAGTAAGGCGTGCTTTATATTCTTCTTCTGTAGACACATTAAAACCATGATGATTCTGGTTAAAGTCAAAGTCATCGGCTAAGGCTGTAACTGGTATTAGAATCAATAAACATAAAATAAGTATGATTTTTTTCACATAACCACGCTCCTTTATGTGGTAAATTTCGACAAATGGGAAATAAATCCTGTTAGGTAGGTGATTATATATGAGTGATGCAGAAAAAGTAAGTAGTAAAGAGAAAAGCCTCTTTCTGGAAGGTGCGCTATCGCTGGATAATTTACATCCAGATAATAATTTTTTTGAACGGCTTGAGATTGTAACTCAAAGCGGTGTCTATTGTATTGCTGGCTCAATTTTAGAGGCTGCCGATGCTATTGGAATTGATAAGGGAAAGCGAGTGCGTCTTATCTTGGAAGAAATAAAGTAGGGCAGGTGATAAAATGAGCGATGCAGTGTTTCCTTCCCTCAACGGTGTTGCATGGGATTGGACAAAGAAACCGGAGTTTATCACATTAAAACATGAATCGGCGTTAGGGATAGTCAAGTCATTATCTCTACGGCCTTACCCGCGATGGACGTTTACCCTATCCTATAGCTATTTACTAGATAAATCCGCTTCCACCGATGACATTCAGCAGATTGTCGGGTTCTATTTAAACCGGTATGGGAGTCACGATGATTTCCTTTATCAAGACACTACGGATTATCAATGCACGAAACAGATATTCGGAACGGGTGATGGCAGTACCACAACCTTTCAGTTATGTCGGAG
>Ga0316604_10000860_pt1 | contig 31693 bp, 32 predicted proteins | sample OWC_soil_day20_C_FD_207650 | JGI IMG/M metagenome (GOLD analysis project Ga0316604, IMG submission 207650) | Wetland soil microbial communities from Old Woman Creek delta, Ohio, United States - OWC_soil_day20_CT | ecosystem: Environmental > Terrestrial > Soil > Wetlands | place: USA: Ohio... | reverse complement strand
ATTGCTTTACGATGGTCCGAGCAACCGCATGCGCGACTCGCTCATGCGTCAGAGTGGATAAAATTCCCCACCCTCATGCTGGGGAAAAAGTTTTGCAATAGTGGGGATTTTTCTCTTGCAAAAAACAGGGGTAACTCAACATATGTACTTTAGAACGATTAGAACCTTTTTTATATTCTTATATCAAAATGATTATATTACCAATAATCCGATTACCAATGTAAAGGCTCCGAAGATCGAAGAAAAAGAAATGCGTACATTTACATCTCAAGAAATTACCAAATTGCTCAACGCTTTTGATAAATTTACTTTCATAGGCTTTCGGAACTATTGTATATTTTGCACGTTCTTTTCTACTGGTATGCGTAGAGGGGAATTGATTGAATTAACCTTGGCAGACGTAAATATTACCAATGACTTTATTCGTATAGAACATGGCAAAGGACAAAAGGAGCGTTTTGTGCCGATAGGGAAAACGTTACGGCGGTTACTATTGCAATACTTACGGCAACGTGAAGAATTTTTAAATGGAGAATCTTGTAAATGGTTGTTTATTACTTCTAAAATTGAAAGAAAACTTACTTCTTCTACTTTGAGTGATATATTTCAGAAACTTAAAAAAGAACTGAATTTAACAGGGGAAAAAATCTCTTGTCATACGTGGCGACATACTTTTGCCAAAAATTATTTATTAAACGGTGGAGAGATTTTCAGTTTGCAAAAAATCTTAGGGCATAGCGATATAGCAACGACAAAAAATTATCTCAATTTGAACAAGAATGAAATTAAGATGCAACATGCAAAGTATAACCCGCTGGATAATAAAGACTGGTTATATTGAAAAATTAGGCTGTAGTAGTAATTAAAATTTTTTGAAAATACAGAAGGATATCAATAGATGATCTAGAAGTTGGTAAAAGAAGGGTTAAAAGTATAAAACAGGAGGGGAATGTATGTCAGAACCAGCAGAAATAAATCAGAATACTAAAAAAGTAAATTCATGGAAAGATATTTTTGACGCGATTATGATTATTTCTTGTATTATTATGTTTTGCTTAAGTTTGTACACTCGTTTTACAAATGGTAGGAATTTTGAAATATATGCCATAATTACAGCGTTTATCTTTATGTATTGTGCGTCCGTTACTACGAAGTACGGAGAAGATAAAATGTCAAAATTTAAGGAACGTTTAGGAGACGTCGAAATAGATTCTGAAAATCAGTCTAAGAATAAATCTGACATAGAAACTTTTGAAGTTTCATACTTAGGAGGGCATCCTTCTCGGATTGCAAAACATTCTATTGGCGGGACAATTGGATTAAGTAAATCGAAAATTGGATTTATTGACAACCTGTACAATGGATCATTTGGCTTTGAGATAAACTTAGATGATATATCGGAAGTATCAGAAGAAACTCAAGAAAGTTTGACACTTGGACGCTTTTTAATGGTAGGAGTGCTTTCGTTAGCGTTAAAGAAGAAACATAAGTATCTTCGTCTTTCGTTTAAAAATGGCATAGGAGAGATCAGTACAATTATATTTGAAACGTCAGAAGCGGAATGGATAAAACAAATAATTACAAAAAGAAGATATGACTATATAATTTCCAAGAATGAAACCACTGTAATAGAAAGTCCTCAATAGAGGGCTTTTCTTTTGTATGTCTAGTCCTAAAATGTATACTTTAACAAACTATTTTAAATGCCCTGTTTTAACGTCTTAAAATGTTTGTATTGGTAATTATAGAACGTCCTAAAAATAAATTGACATTTTAGGACGTATATAGTATACTTAAAATAACAAAAGAACTTAGGGGGCGTTGGCTATGAGTAAAGTAGCTTATGTTCGTGTTAGTACAAAAGAGCAAAATACAGGGCGACAATTAGAAGCCTTAAAAGCTCATAGTATTGATAGAGTATTTGAAGAACATATAAGCGGTAAAGATGCCAATAGACCAGAATTAACCAAGATGCTTGATTGGGTTCGGGAAGGCGATACAGTTTACATAGAAAGCTTTAGTAGGCTGGCAAGGAATATGCTTGATTTACTAAAGATCATAGATGAACTAACTAAAAAAGGCGTTGGTTTCGTTAGTCTTAAGGAGAGCATAGATACAACAACACCAGCAGGAAGGCTTCAACTGGGTGTCTTCGCCGCGATTTATCAATTTGAAAGGGAATGTATTAAAGAACGTCAAAGAGAAGGCATAGCGTTAAATAGGGTACAAAATAAACCGTATGGAAGGCCGAAGATAGAAATAAATGACACATTCAAGCAAGTATATAAACGCTGGAAGGCGAATGAAATTACAGCCGTTGAAGCTATGAATTTAACCAATATGAAGAAGAATACTTGGTATCTTAGAGTTAAAGAATACGAGAGTTCCTTAAGTCCTCAATAGAGGGCTTTTCTTTTGCGGTAAATCTCTTTTAGTAATAGGGGAGGGCGGGTAAGTTTTTCTAGACCAAAACGGCCTTTTCTTAAGGCAAAATGGCGGGCTTGTTTATAGCTGTCTTTGTCTTATGGTATACGCAAATTACACAAACTATGCGTAAGAAACATAGAGCTATGCATTTTATACATATATTGGAACAAATGTATAAAAAAGGTTGACAAATAGTTTTCTCAGGAGTATTTTGGAAATAGAGGGTTATATTGAATAAAGGAGTTGGTATTTTTATGGATCTCTTAGAAGAAGCATTTGATTGTCGGTATCAAGAAATGAACTTTGAAGGGGAGGACTTTAGCCGTATAAGGACTGAAATTATCAATCTAGAATTTATATTAAAACAATTTTTACCAGAAGGACAAAAAGGCTTGGTAGAAGATTTAGATGAACTATTTGCTTCTAAAGAAGGCTTATGTGCCGAAGTTCTTTATAAAACTGGTTTTACCGATGGGGCAAAATTTCAAGTAAAACTATTGGAGGGATGAAGAATGTCAGAAACCATTTTATTGACGGTACATGAAGTTTCAAAGGTATTAAATATATCACTTCCGACAGTTTATAAGCTTTGTCATAGTCAAGACTTTCCTGCATTGAAAATAGGACGTTCTTGGCGGGTTAATAAAGACCTATTAAACGATTGGGCAAGCAAAAAAGCTTTGGAAGACGCACACAACTATTATTATTAAAAAATGCTTGGTTGTTGAAAATGTATATTCTGCTTATATTTTAGGTTTTGATATAAACTATCCAATACCCCGAATATAAGCAAGCTTAAACCTAGTAAAATCAAGGGTTTTTAGATGCTAAAAATCGAAGGATGAAGTAATTAGTAAAGCCAGATACAAGTCTGGTTTTCTCTTTTTGACTGTTATAGTTTTGTCATTGTGGCGAACGGAAATAAATTAAAACGAAAGGTCTTGATAAATATGTATATAGAAATTACGACACGCTGTAATATGTCTTGCGCTCATTGTGGCGTTGACGCTAAAGTGACAGGTGAAGATATGACTTTTGAAGTATTTAAAGAAGCGTTGAAGGTTTGCCCAGATGTTAAAACGGTAACTTTGGGCGGGGGAGAACCTACAATACACCCTGAGTTTATGAAGATACTTGAATATGCTATAGAGGTTAAAGGGGCAAAAGAAAATGTTGGTATTACAACAAATGGAAGTATGACGGATATAGCTTTAAAATTAGCTGACATGACAGACAAAGGTATTATTTCGGCTAGTTTAAGCTTAGACAAATATCATAGTAAGATAGATAACAGGGTAGTTAAAAGATATTCTGATAAAGGCAGAATAAAAACCTTTTCAGAAGTTAAAAACATTGGCAGAGGTAAAAATATTCCCAACGCCGTAGACCAATGTTTTTGTCCAATGCTTAATATTGCGGCGAATGGCGACATTTATACTTGTGGTTGTAGGACAGAGTATCTTGGTACTGTTTATGATTACAAGTTACCGAATATAGGCTGTTCAACGGTAGACTTAAAAAAATATATATGTTCTGGTTATTGTTCGAGGCATGGACATATTACGATAGAAGATGAAAGACCGAAACTTAGGGAACTGATATTAGAAATACAAGCTGGTATTGATTCGCCTTGGACACCTTTGACGCAACGTTTAAAGGGCACGATTCAAATACAGGAGGCAGAGGCATACATTCACGTATTTGATCTATTGGAAAAAGAACGTCAAAGATAACAGACCGAAGCTTTAAGGGTATATCCAAAATGGAGACATTCAACGAAATAGGGCGTTTGATTATTCTTTAAGCCCGAATACGCTTCTTGCTCTTAAGCTCTCTTATACCATGTAGTTATAATTAATAACTATTATCAATTAGTATTAATTATTTAATAATTTAACATGCTAAAGTATTCGAAATACTAGGAAATTCAATAGAAGAGAGCTTTAAAGCTAGAGTTATTATCCTCTGTTATTGGTAAAATTGAAGTATTTTAAAAAACGTCTGAAAACCTTTTGGTTGCTTAAGGTTTGGTATACTATATATAGCGTTATGGATGGCTGATAATACAAGGGCTTATTATGCTTTAATTTATAAGTAAAGCTAATATTTTATAAATATAGTATCAGAAAATATTATGATAAAAATCGCCTAAATATTGGTATATATAGGTTATAAAAACACCCTATTTACCATATATATTATAGAGGGGTAAATAATACAGAAAAAGACAAATATGTTTATGCAATAGACAACGAAAGTTCTAATAAAAATCAGAGATTGCCTGCAATCTATCAACATCTGCTTTTAGCGTATAATAATCATTTGGCTCTACAATTTTTTCTTGTACTGCTACTTCTATCGGTCTGTTAGCTAGACTTTTGTTAGCTTCACGCAATTCTTGATTTTCTTCTTCTGTAGTCATAATTTGTTTAGATAGATTACCAATACGCTCTTCTGCGTCCTTCGTTCCGCTTCTAGTTGCTTCTTAAGCTCTTGATATTCCTTATGGGTACTTATGTCGCCATTGAGAACCGCTTGTTTTAACTCAAGAGGGGCTGAAGGTCTAGCAATTTCATAAGCAAGTTTCTTAGGTAGAGACTCAAGTAATTGTCGATTGTCCAACTGTTGGACAATCAAATTAGAATAATTAATCAAATTATAAGTAGTTTGTTTTTTAAATCCCAATGACTCACACCAGTTTCCGAAGCATCCGTAACCGTTTTTAGCCAAATGTTCTTGAGCTTCTTTAAGTTCCCTGCCGACTTCGAAACGTGCCTTATGAAAGACACCTTCGATTATTAGTTCCTTTGTATGAAGGTATTCTACTGTGTCTGAGGGGAGATTTGAGTAGTCGAAAGTTGGTGTCTGTTGAGTTGTAGTTGTTAAATCCATATTTACCTCCTTAAAAATAAGGCAGAGATTGTTAGTACCGAACAGGTGGGTATCTTTCAGTAGACCAAAACCCCTTATAGAATCTAGGGGTAGCCAATACTATATATAGTGTTAAAATATTTTTTGAATACTAGATATATAGGGTGCAAAAAACACCATTTTACCACTTATCTTATGTAAGGGTAAATTTAACAGAAGGATGGTATACCTATTTGGCAAAACACATAACGAAAGAAAGTAAACCAGATTTTACTAAAAAACAGCCTTTTGCTTTATACCTTTACTTACCTAAATACTAGATATATAGGTTATATTTTTACCCCATTTACCACTTATCTTATGTAAGGGGAAAATTTCATCTTTAAAATTCCGTCTTAACGCTTATGCGTTAGGGCGTTTTTTATTTGTCTACATACTAACAAATGTAAAGGAGGTGATAGCATGGTTTTTAGTAAACTAAAGTTCGTCAGAATGACGAAAGGAATTAAACAGGCAAAAGCAGCTAAAGCAATTGGTATTTCTCGTACCTATCTTTCACAAATAGAGAATAAAACATTGCCAACCACTATGGAAATTTTAATCAAGTTGGCAAAACTTTATGAAGTAGATCCAAAAGAATTAATTTAAGGGGTAGAATTTCAAAAAACTGCAACAACATAAAAAGCATGGAGAGAGCCGAAAAGACTTAACGGTCTTTAGGCTCTTTTTTTATGCCCATTTTTAATTATCAGAAAACTTTAGGGGGTTATATATGAAACTATGTTTAGATATTGGCAAATTTATCAAAAAACCGAATAAGGCAGAGACTGGACAGATTAGTAAAAGAATAGCCCAAAATTATGTGAATATTTCTTTGGAAGAATTGGCGAAGCAAATAACGACACCGAACGGAAGAACTTTTACCCCTGCATACTTTACAGGCAATTCGAGAACTAACGATACTTGGCAAGGTCAACAGATCTTTGGCTTGGACTTTGACAAGGGGATTACTTTAGAACAAATTGTAGAGAGATGCCAAAAATACAATATATTACCGTCAATTATTTATGAAACCTTTAGCAGCGTTAATCAAAATAAGTTAAGAGTTTTATTTACCTGTGAACAAGAAATTACAGATTTTCCTATCAGAACGGCAATGCAAATAGCTTTACTTACAATATTTAAGGAGAGCGATAAAAATTGTAAAGATGCTTGTCGTTTGTTCTTTGGCGGGAAAGAACTGGTATATACAAACTTTGACGCCAGAATAAACCCTGTTGATTTAATCTTAGAAATGACAAGATATATTAAAGACACCGATAAAAACAAAAATTATTCAAGAGAAATTAAAGAGTATTGTGAGTTGGTAGGGCTTAATATGGTAAACGGTGTACCGAAGATAATTGAACAAAATAACGATAGTTGCAAAATTGACGGAATCGCGACACATCCTATATGGTATATTAAGGGTTGTCGCGCGAATCCGTCAAAAATGACTTATTGTTTTCATTTTGCGGATACCAATAAAAAAACAAGAGAAGCAAAGGGGCATAAGTATAAGATAACTAACGAGGTAATCAAAAGAACTTATTTGCCTAGGTTTGACTTTGATAAATTACAAGAAGAATGTAAACTTTGGCGGGAGTTTTCCTGTGGTCAACATTGGGCGTATCACAATGAACTAACTGGCATGGCAATGAATTTACTTTGGGTCAAAGGCGGTAAAGAACGTTTTCTATCTGCTTTGGAACAAAGTAAACATAATTATAATCTTAACAATTGGATTTTTTATTGTAGTTACTTTGTCAAAGAAGACTATAAACCTATGGCTTGTGCCCATTTTTGCCCTCATACTGACATTTGTGAACATGGAATTAACATGATAGAAACTGCAAAGACCTTAAGGGGCAAAGTAACGGTACTTTCTACGCCAGAATATATTACCTTGGAGCAGGGGGAAAAAAGATTGAAAGAAGCTTTTCAAAAGGCGATAGATGCCAAAGACAATAAAGTGTATGTAATAAAAGCCACAACTGGTATTGGTAAGACAGAGCTTTATTTAGACCTGGAAGATACTACAATTGCTTTACCCACGCATAAACTAAAAGCAGAAGTAGCGGAACGAATGACGAATAAAGGGCATAAGGTTACAGTTATGCCTTCGTTGCCTAAGACAACGCCAGAAATAGAACAAGAGATAAAGAAGCTTTACAATCTTGGCGCATACTCTACCGCTAATTCTTATATTCGTCGCTTGGCACAAAAAGAAAAGATGCCAGAATTTATTCAATACCTTAAGGATCTGAAAGAAGCCCAGTGTTCAAGCGGTACTATCTTAACGACACATGAAAGGTTATTATTGGTAAAAGATAACAATGAAAGAATTATCATTGACGAAGATATATTTTCTTCGCTGGTACAAGTTGAAAGTATCAAACATACTCATTTACAGGCGGTTGTAGACAAATGTACTTTTAAAGATGTTCGGTCTAAACTAAATGCAATTTTATATAAGGTTAATTCCGCTGGTATTGGCTTAGTAGAAGAAATGCCTTCATATTTCATAAGAAATAAGGCAAAGCTAGAAAGTATCATAGTCAATAATAATTTTATAAAAACAAATGTTATGGGCTTTTTAAATTGTAGCCACTTCGTCAAGGAAATAATAAACGACGAGGTGGTTATTTATTTTGTAACAAAACGAGAATTGCCGCAAAAGAAAACAATTATTCTTTCGGCAACAGCTAACGAAGCAATTTATAAACTCATGCTAGGCGATAGGTTGAAATTTATTGATATTGGGGCAATAGAAGCCAAAGGGACAATAAAACAATATCCACAAAGGTCTTATTCTAGGTATCAAATGCAAAAAGACAACGATCTTCTAACAATAACAAAGGCGATTATTGGTAAAAAACCTGTAATTACTTATAAGGAATATGAGTTAGAATACCCAAATGTAATTGCTACTTTTGGAGCTACGGCAGGCTTGGACGCTTATAAAGGGCAAGACATTTACGTTGTCGGTACGCCACATATAAACCCTGTGGCTTATCTGTTGATTGCCAATGCTCTTGGTAAAAAGCCTAGATTCAACGATTGCAATACTTCCTTAGAATACCAATTAGTTAAACGGAACGGCTTTCAGTTTTATTTCAATACCTTTAGCGAAGACGATATCTTAAGGGAAATACAGTTATATTTTATTGAATCAGAGCTAGTTCAAGCGATCGGCAGAGCAAGGATATTAAGAAATTATTGTACGGTATCAGTTTTTTCCAATTTGCCAATACAGGGCGCAGAGTTCATTTATCTTACGAAAAAAGAAATACAGAAATTATTGGAGGGCATAGAATGATAGATCAATTTAAAGATATAAAAGAAAAGACGGATTCATTGCATGGGGAATATTTGGCTATACTTAAGAGAATTAAAGAAGGCTATAAGCCCGAACAGATTACTTGGTATACTTTTACCCAACAAGAAAAAGATTGTATCTTATCAAGATACAAAAACACGCCTGTGATTAATTGTAAAATAGAAGTAAGTCCAGAAAAGCAAAATTTGGGCTTTGATTATTCTATTGGCAATCAATTGTTTGTAGATGTTAAATACCGACAAAATAAGAAATACCAAGACTTTTATTTGGAAGTCAATTGTTTTAATAATACCTATTTTCCTAAAAGTAATTGGGTAAATTGCTATGAATTTGTTTTGACAGGCGGGAAAATCGAGAGGGTAGATAATATTACTATTCTTATGGAAGCCCTAAATAGAAAGAAGAATGAGTATTACCAAGCTAAAGATAAAGCGTTTGTAGTACCTTTTAAAGACTTACACGATTTGTTATCAATTGGTCAATACATCTTTATGCGAAAAAATCCTATGTTTTTTAGAAGGCTTGGAGTGCCTTTAAGTTCTGTAAAACAATTAGGTGTAAAAACTAATATTAACGCTGTAGGTAAACGCTATGCAACAAAAGGTATTCATTCCATGCAATATAGCTTGGATAAAACAATCTATGGTTTGGGCAATCATGCTTGCATACAATGATTATGTCTATTACAATAAATGTATAGATATCGGAGTACAATATTTTTGTAATTTTATATTTCAAAATTTAATTTATCAAATGGGTAAAGCCTAGGAATTTCAATGGTTTTTGAGAATAACGGGTGAAATCAATGTTTTCCGTAGCCTTCCAAGCTAGTTACGAGGGTTCGATTCCCTTCACCCGCTCCATTTTATGAATAAACTCTTGTAGTTCCTGTGTTTGCCCGAAGGAACTGCGGGAGTTTTTTATGTTGTATGGGATTACAGGGGGCTGTATTCATATGGTATATAATCCAAGTTACGATGAACTTTCGGTCGTTTGTTGTAAGTTTTGTAGCGTTCTTTTTTACTTTGGTTGATTTTTTCACCAAGGATCTTTAATTCGGAAAAATAAGGTTCTTAACGTTATCAGCGTAGACTTCAATTTTATTTCTGCCGCCTCGTTTAGCGCGATAGAGAGCTATATCGGCTTTTCTCACAAAACTAGTCGGGTCATTAAAGGTCTGTGGTATAACGGACACGATACCGATGCTGGTTGTTACATATTCACTTACAGCCGATGTTTTATGGGGTATCCGCAAATTTTCAACGAGCTGTCGAATGTCTTCGCCGACTTTTACCGCACCTTTGATCGGCGTATTCGATAGCAGAACAACAAATTCCTCTCCACCGTATCTTGCTGCAAAATCTCCCGGCCTACGCACTCGATGTGCGAAGGCGTCTGTTATTTGCCGTAAACACTCGTCTCCCGCCTGATGGCCGTAGGTATCATTGTAATTTTTGAAAAAATCAATGTCTATCATCAGCAATGAAATGGGTGCTTTATCGCGAAAACTGCGTTTCCACTCTTGGACTAATGTTTCTTCGAAATAACGACGATTGGAAATACCTGTTAATCCATCTAAGTTAGATAGTAATCGCAATTGTTCGTTTGCCATTTCAAGTTCTTGAGTACGCATATCCACTTGTCTTTTTAATACTCCTACAATTACAATCATGGCAGAGACCGCAATCAAAACGACAATTACTTTGGATAGATTATCGCTGGTATACGAAAAAAGTTGCCCAGGCGTAGAAAAAAAGTAACTACAATACAGGATGGTAATAAGTCCGCTGCTAATACCATATCGGAATCCGCCAAGAAAGGTGGAAAAAACGACTGCGATTAAACAAAACATAGCAGGATTTAATATATGAAAGAGGCTGACGATGAATACAGCAACGACGGAAACAAGTAAAGTTGTCAACATAAGATGCGCTCGCATATGTTTTATCAGTACAACAATGAAATTATTGATCATGCCAGCTCTCCCTTATTATTCGTTTGGCTTTTCTTGTCTTATTGATTAAACGTTAAATGGATTGAATCGCAGGAAACTTGTGATTACAGGTCAATAATACTAACCCAAATAAAGGTTGTCAACTTGGATATTTTTTATAGTATAAGTAATCGATTTGCGATATTCCCGCTAATAGCTTTTGCGGCCATATTAGGGAGGATTTTTGCAAAAAGCATGGAAAACAATAATGATATTTTGTGTTCCCCCGTTTTACCGAAAAATTTTTTCTGCGCACTGTTGCAACTGATGCAACCTGATATTGGATCATGTTGCATTTGACATTATATGACGTAATTCTGCTGTCGGTTAGTGAATAAAGGGAAGAAGATTTTTCTGTTTTTGATGAGCGCTATGGTGCAAACGAATAACAGAAAAAATTTGCATTGAGTGCTATTATAAATAAATCAGATAAGTTTGCATTGGTGCTGTAATGTAGCGTTCTTAGCTCGTGAAAAATAATCGTTCAAGGAACCGCAATTCGTTATCGAACAGTCGAACTATATTTTTTGAAAGAAAAATTAGAACGGAGGCAGTTGAATGTTGGAAAATTATTTAGCGGGGATAGCTTTGCCGCGGATGGTCAAGGTACAACAAAATTTTCCGTCGGAGCATATTACTAATTTGCAGGCTGCTGTAAGCGAACAATTAGCTGGAGAAGAAATTGCCCGGCTCATTAAACCGGGCGCCCGCATTGCTGTTTTGGTGGGGAGTCGTGGCATTGCCGCGATTGATGATATCGTGGCAATTACCGTTGGGGAATTGAAAAACCGTGGAGCGGAGCCGTTTATTGTCCCGGCCATGGGGAGCCACGGAGGAGCAACGGCTGAAGGGCAGATCGAAGTATTGCAGAGTTTAGGTGTTACGGAAGAGAAAACCGGCGCGCCGATTCTATCTTCCATGAATACTGTCGAACTCGGACAAGCAAGCTCCGGATTGCCGGTTTATTTCGACCGTAATGCTGCTGGGGCCGATGGGATTATTCCGATTGCCAGAGTAAAACCCCACACTGCGTTTCGCTACCACCATGAGAGCGGTATCATAAAAATGCTTACAATTGGCGCCGGCAAACAGCGTGGCGCCAGTACATTGCATTCCCGGTTTAGTGTAAATGGTTTTGGACCGCTGCTGCACGCAGCATATCAGCAAGTTTGTCGCAAATTGCCGATTTTATTCGGTTTGGCTATCGTTGAAAATGCGCACGAACAGGTGGCCATGCTTGAAGCGATACCCCAACCGTTCATTGAAACAAGAGAACCGGAGCTTTTGCAAAAGGCATTTGAACTAATGCCCAAGATACCGTTTACTGATTTTGACGTTTTGATTGTTGATCAGTTGGGGAAGAACATTAGCGGTGACGGGATGGATCCCAATATTACCGGCCGCTATGCCGTCGACATAAAAAGCAATATTGCTTATCAACGCCTTGTGGCGCTCGACCTTACGCCGGAAACAGAAGGAAATGCCTTAGGTGTGGGAATGGCAGACATAACTACCCGTAAGCTGGTTTCAAAAATTGACTATAAAAAAGGCTATATGAACGCCTTTACATCGAAAATTGTATTGGCAACGGTCAAAGTACCAATGACATTGGATAATGACAGGGAGGCAATTGCGGCAGCAATCCAGACCTGCGTCTGTGTCGAACCGGGACGGGAGAAGGTAGTTCGGATAAAAAACACATTGGAACTTAGTGAAATGGAGATTTCGGAAACTTTGCTCCCGGAAGCTGAGAAGTTAACAAATTTATCGATAGTGGGAATTCCGGTCGAGATGCGGTTCGATGCAAAGGGGAATTTGCTGTAATTTGATCAATCATAGAAATCAATTGCTTTATTAAGAAAAGATTTTACTGGTTTGCAGTAAAATGTTGCAGTTGTTTTGCCCGGCTCAAAAATAATTCATAGAAGGTTATACCCTGCAGACAGGATTATTTAGACAATGACAGAAACATAAGATATGTTTTAGGATAAGAATAAAAAGAAGTTGATTTTTAGGAGCAGGCAAAATGGTAAAACAAGCGGTCAAATTTATTGGGCAAGTATTATTTTTATGGGTAGTATACATGATCGGAAATGAAACGTCAGCTTTTTTACATCTCCCCATTCCCGGAAACGTATTGGGCATGGTATTGCTTTTTTTGCTACTGTTGGGAGGTGTCGTTCGAGTAGACCAGTTGAGTCATGCTAGTGATTTTCTGCTAAAACATATTACGTTTTTCTTTATTCCGATCGCTGTGGGGTTGCTGAATTGGGTGGATTTATTTTACCAACATATGCTCGTCTTAATATTGATGATTTTAGTAAGCGCGGTGGGTGCGTTCTGGACAGTGGGCTACCTATTTCAGCGGCTGCAGAGGGGAAATGAACAATGATTTATATCCAGATTCTGTTGTTTTCTTTGCTGACTATTGGTGCCTACCGGATTAGCCGCTGGCTGTTTTTTCGCTACGGATATCCGTTGTTTAATATGGTTCTTTTTGGTACCATCCTAGTCATGTCTGTATTGTTGCTTTTTAAGATACCATATAGTGTTTATGAGCCGGCAAAAAATGTGATGACCATTCTTCTCGGTCCAGCCACAGTCGCCTTGGCGGTCCCGCTTTATAAAAACCGGGTGCTTTTGCGGCAACAGGGATTAATCATTTGCGGTTGCGTCGCTGCCGGTTCATTGGTGTCAATGCTTTTGATCATAGGCTTTGCCCGATGGGGCGCATTGAACGACCTTGTTATGGTTTCGGCCCTTCCCAAATCAGTGACGGCGCCGATTGCGATAGAAATCGCTCAATTATCCGGGGGAGATCCGTCTTTGGCAGTAGCCTTTGTTGTTGCGACCGGAACCTTTGGCGGGGCTATGGGGCCAACCCTGTTACGTTGGCTCGGTATTGTTCATCCGGAAGCGCGGGGGATTGCTTTGGGAACTGTTGCGCATGCTCAAGGTGTGGGGATGGCCTTGTTGGAAGGGGAAAGCGCCGGTGCCATGGCTAGTTCGGCAATGGCCATTGCCGCCATCTTCACATCTTTTATGGCTCCTGTCCTGCTTGCTATGTTTTGATAGTACAGTTTGGCAATGTATTCACTGATGGAGAATATAGACTATAATACAAAACGGCTGGAGTTTTGCGTTTTAGGCAAAGCTCCAGCCGTTTTTTTAATCAACGTTAGAAGAGAATTTCTCGGATATTTATTTTTTGAATTCTTCCGCCAATGCTTTAAAAGCGGGAATGGAATTTTTAATGCTGTCGAAGCTTACACAATACGCCAACCGGAAGTAACCGGGGCAGCCAAAGCCGCTGCCGGGGACAATGAGAAGATTGTACTTCAGAGCGCGTTTGGCAAATTCGATGTCATCGGGAATAAGCGATTGGGGGAAAAGATAAAATGCCCCCTGTGGTTTTACGCAGGTATAACCAAGTTCGATCAGATTATTGTATAAGAAATCGCGTCGTTTCTTATATTCATCCGTATCTACTTTTGCGTCCAAAGAATCGGCAATTACTTTTTGGAAAAGAGAAGGAGCGTTTACAAAGCCTAACGTGCGGTTGCAAAAAATCATGCCGTTCACTAATAAATCGACATCGTCAATGTTCGGGTTTACGGCAATATAGCCGACACGCTCGCCCGGCAAGGCCAGAGATTTGCTAAAAGAGTTTACAACGGCTGAATTCTTGAATATTTTTAAGATGTTGGGCACTTCTGCCTGGTCATACACTATTTTGCTGTAGGGTTCATCTGCGATGACGAGAATTTGCGTATTAAACTCTTTTTCTTTCGCTTCCAATATGGCGGCGATTTTCTTGAGGGTTTCTTCGCTGTAGATTACGCCCGAAGGATTGTTCGGCGAATTGATGATGATTGCTTTACATTTTGGCGTAATACTTTGCGCGAGCAGTTCTAACGATGGTTCGAAGGTTTGGGTGTTTGCCGGAACAATGACCGGTTTCCCGTTGGAGTTATCGATGTAGAATAAATATTCGACAAAAAATGGGGCGAAAAGAATGACTTCATCTTCAGGATTTAAGATGCTCTTCAAAACAACGTTCAGTCCGCCCGCGGCGCCGCAAGTCATGATAATATGGTCTTGCGTTATGGGTAAGCCGCTTTCTTCTGCGGTTTTTTTTGCAATTTTTTCCCGCACGTCCGGATAGCCTGCATTGCTCATGTAACGATGAAGGCCGGGGTAGTCGCCCGTAACATATTTTTTGATCGCGTTTTTTACTTCCGCCGGGGGATCGTAATCCGGATTGCCCAGACTAAAATCGTATACATTTTCTGCTCCGTGGATCTCGCGAAGTTTTGCGCCTTCTTCAAACATAGCGCGTATCCATGATGATTTATTGATTTTGTTGTAAACGCCTTGTGAAATCATGCCGATTCCTCCTGAATTTTGTAAATAGAATGTATGAAACGTATTCTTTTATCCTTTCTGGATGGATAGGCGAAAATCCTTTTAGTCAGGAGGGGAAAAATTGTCTCGGACCTCATTATTGATGGGGTCAATTCTTTGAGTAATAAGAGGGAAACCAGTAAAAATTATGCTTTTCTCGCTTTTCCGGTGATATGGTCAATATCGATTTTGATTACTAGCGTTTGATCTTGGGCGTTTTTAACATAAAGTTCGCCTTTTTCTTTGAAATCAGCAGAATATTTATCGATGAGCGCCAGGAGCGCAGCTGTTTTTTCCTCTCCGTCGATGAGGTGGCTTTGACCGAAAGCAATCACGCTGGAATATTGTGTGCTGAATTTTTCTGGTAGTACATTAGCCATGCCGACAACACAAAAAGAAACTTTGTTATTGTTTTGGGTATGTGTTAGCTTTTTACCTTCCATGGCGCAGTGAACATAGATGCAATTATTTTCATACACATAATTCATTGGTATTCCGTAAGCATAATCGTCGCTGCTTTGGCCATTCAATGATAGTATGCCATAAGAGCCACTCTTCATAATTTCTGTTGTTTCTTCTGTTGTAAGCTGGCGGTCTTGTCTTCTCATTTCTTGAAACATGTTTTATCCCTCCCGTGATTATGCGCTAAAACTTTTGTTATGGGCATAACTTTTTCCTTGTGAAAAAAATGTTACTACATAATTATACATTAATTAAGAGTAAAAATACATAGATGCAAATGGAATAAATGGCAAAATGCCAATCAATATGAACCAGTATATCTCAAATTCCAGTTTGCTTTTCCCCTTCAACATCCAAATGCGGTCCGTCAACCGCTAATTTGGAAGGAAGGATTCCATTTTTGATTTCCATTTTCCGTGCCACATCAATAGGGTTCTGAGTTCGGATAAATTCGTTGACCAATTCATCTTCGCATCCTCAATCAAATACGATATAAAAGTTGCTTCAAATGTTATCCTCTAATTTTGAGTAGGATCCAAGTCAATAGGTTTTAGCAAAAAAATCTTACAAAATTTTTGTTTCATCTATTGACTTGGAGCTTGGTCTAAGTGGTAATATTTTAGTATTACCGAAAACAACTGTTGTTCCAACCCAAAATATAAAGGAATTATCGAAAATGAGAATAACTCAACGATAACAAAACCGAAGGTAAAGGAGCAGATAAGAACATGGAAAAGAAAAAATTAGGATTTGGCTTCATGCGATTACCCTTAAAGGACCAAAACGATCAGGAGAGCATTGACTTAGACACGTTAAATCAGATGGTGGATACTTTTTTAGAGCGGGGGTTTACTTATTTTGATACCGCTTATATGTATCATATGTTTAAAAGTGAGATCGCGCTGCGGGAGTCGTTGGTAAAACGCCATAAAAGGGATAGTTTTACGGTAGCGACAAAATTGCCGACGATGTTCTTGAAAACGCAGGAAGACCAGGAAAGAATTTTTAACGAACAGTTGGAAAAATGCGGTGTCGATTATTTCGATTATTATCTTCTTCACAACTTAGGCGTAACGCATTATGAAATTGTTCAGAGATTTGACAGCTTTGCTTTTATTCAAGCCAAGAAAAATGAAGGAAAGGTCAAGCAAATCGGCTTTTCTTATCATGACCGCGCAGAATTATTGAATGAAATCCTGACCGCGCATCCGGAAGTGGATTTTGTCCAGTTGCAGATCAATTATCTGGATTGGGATAATGAAAGCATTCAGTCCAGGAAATGCTATGAGGTGGCAAGAAAACACAATAAACCGGTTATTGTCATGGAGCCGGTCAAAGGCGGGACGCTTGCGACAGTGCCCGAAAAAGCGGAACAACTATTTAAAGATTACCATCCGGAAATGTCCGTGCCATCCTGGGCTATCCGCTACGCGGCAAGCCAGGAAGGGGTTATGATGGTATTAAGCGGGATGTCCGACATGGCGCAACTGTTGGATAACACGGCGTATATGCAAGAGCTTAAGCCCTTGGTACAGGCAGAATATGATATTGTAAACCAGGCGGTTGCGATCATTAACGAAGCAATTGCGATCCCCTGCACAGCCTGCCAGTATTGCGTCGAAGGTTGTCCGAAAAACATAGCCATTCCGAAGTATTTCGCCTTGTATAATACGGAGAAGCAATCTTTGAAAGGCATGTTTTCGACCCAACGGGTATATTATGACAACTTTATAAAAAACTATGGCAAGGCATCCGACTGCATCGACTGCAAAAAATGTGAGGAAAGTTGTCCGCAGCATATTGAAATTACAAAATGGCTAAAGAGTGTAGCGGAAACGTTTGAAACAGAGCTTCCCGCCAGGTGGAAAGCAGAAAAAGAGTAAGTGCTGGGGTGGATATCCATTTTTATAAAATTCTATCGTTATAAATGTAATGATTGTAATTACAATATTGATTATAATTACTGATTTTAGAAAGCGATACGCGTTGATTTATAGCAAGATGTATTCCTTAAGTATTCATCAGCTTGTTGAAGGGCGAAATCTATTGAATTGAGGATGGTTTTACAGGGTATAAGGGTATAATGGATATAAGGGATAAAACCGTAGATGCAGGTGAGATCGGATGTTATTTGCTGGGAACAATGCTGCCAATTTGAAAAAATTAGATGAGTGCCGACAGCGAGAGTTCCAAGGATGATTGTGAGGTAGGGTAAAGAATGGATAGACGTCAATTTATTACCGGGGTCGGCTGCGGATTATTGTCGTTAGGATTAGCAGGATGCGGCCTGAATCTTTCCGGCAAAAGTGATAGTCAGCAAAAACCGCAAAGTAACCAAAGCAAGCAAGCGCCTCCTGCTGCAGAAAGTGGTTATGCCCGCAACAAGCTGGTCGTATCGGAAGGAACCGATCCGAATTCTCTGATCGAAAAAGGGTTTGCCGCGCTTGGCGGAATTGGCGCCTTGGTTCAAAAGGGAGCGACGGTGGTATTGAAGCCGAATTTCAGTGTAGCCAGAAAAGCGGAAGAAGCGGCGACGACCAATCCGCAACTGGTTGCCGCTGTGGTAAAACAATGCCTGGCGGCAGGCGCCAAGGAAGTGAAAGTCATTGATTATCCCTTCCAGAGTCCGGCGGTATGTTTGATAAACAGCGGAATTAAGGCGGCTGTAGAGGCGGCAGGGGGCAAAGCGTATGCCGCAAACTCGCAAAGTTTTTATACGCAGGTGGACACCGGAGGGCAAACGTTAAAAACCGTTATGTATTCCAAAGACGTAGTCAATGCAGACGTATTTATTAATTTTCCCATCCTCAAACATCACAGCATAACCAAGCTGACTTTGGGATTAAAAAATATGATGGGGCTTGTGTGGGATCGCGGTTATTTCCACAGTACTGACCTGATCCAATGCATCGCAGAGCTTGCCGCGTTCCGCAGACCTCATCTCACTATTGTCGATGCGACACGCGGCATTACCAATAATGGTCCTACCGGCCCCGGAACCATCCGTGAATGGAACCAGGTGATCTTTGGTGTCGATCCGGTTGCTGTGGACACCTGCGCGGCGACGTTGTTTGGTGTGGAACCGACAGAAATACGTTATATTACCGCGGCGGCGAAATTAAGTGTCGGCGAAATGGATTTGCAAAAACTTACGGTTGTAAAGGTGTAAGCCATGGCAGCTAAAAAAACGTTGCTGCTGCGCTATGCGCTGCAGTTATTTTCATTACTATCTTTCATAGTATTGCTTGCCGTATTATCATATCCGCCCGAACTGGACAATCAAATCTTGCAATGGTTCTCGCGGTTTGATCCATGGCTCTTGTTAAGCCACTTCCGTTGGCAGCAGGAAATTCCTTCGTGGAGTTGGCTGCCGTTTGTGACAGTAGTTTCAACACTGCTCTGGGGCAGGCTCTTTTGCGGATGGATGTGCCCTTTCGGCGGACTGCTGATGGTTGCGGATAAACTTGGCCGGCTGGTTTTTCCTGGATTGTCCGCGCTCAGAAGCAAAGTGTTATGTGCTGCCCAGCCTATGCGCCGGTACTGGTTCGTTTTCCTGGCGGTTGTTTTTGTTCTGGGATCCAACTGGGTGTTCTTTTTTACCCCATTCGTTGTATTCAGCCATGAGATTGTGCGGGCATTACAGGGACAGATACCTTGGGTGTTGCTAGGGATCCTGTTTGGTACTCTGTTGTTTTCCCGGCTCTGGTGCAGTGTGCTGTGTCCCACCGGAGTACTTTTATCGTTGGCAGCGCGGCGGCGCTTTTTTCGCTATAAAGTAACGGATAGCTGTGTGCAATGCGGAAAATGTAAGAAAACCTGTCCTGTTGGTGCTGCGCCGGTGCATTACGGGACGGCGCAGGAAGGCTGCTTCGTCTGTGGCGACTGTCAAAAGGTTTGCCCCGCGCGAGCAATCGAATGGAAGCGCGGTTTTAGTTGGGACAAAGATTTTCAGGATGTTTCCAATGATGATGTTGCGTCAAGAGGACAGCGGGAGTCGCGGCGGAATTTCTTCAAGGTTGCTTTCACTGTTGCTGTAGCCGCTGCTTTATGGAGAAAGACGGTTTGGGCGGCGGAAAAAACGTTGCGTCCTCCAGGGGCTTTGCCGGAACCGGATTTTACTGCTGTTTGTAACCGCTGTGGCAGGTGTGTCCAGGTATGCCCTGCCAATGCGTTGCAGCCGATGCCGATTACTGAAGGATTGGCGAATTTTGAAACGCCGCAGATCATACCGAGGAAAAATCGCTGCGATTTATGCCTGGCCTGCCAGAAAGTATGCCCGACCGGAGCGATTGTCCAAGTCCCTCTGGAAAAAATTCAAATGGGCAAGGCTGTTATCAACCATTCTCGGTGTATTGCCTGGAATGAGGACAAATTGTGCTATATTTGCGGCGAACAGTGTCCTGTCCTGGCCATCACTGCTGATGAACAGCATCGGCCTATTGTTCAATCGGATAAGTGTGTGGGCTGCGGATCCTGTGAGAATGGCTGTCCGGTTAATGGCGAAGCCGCTATTCGTGTTTTTCCCCAATAGTATCTTGAGTGAAGTATACTACTATTAAATCTAAGATTTCGGAGAATGTGAATGAAAAGATGGTTGAGAAAAATGCTGTTATCGCTAGTAATAAGCCCTGTTATCCTATTCCTTGGCGTGGGCCTTTATGTGCAACAGCCTAAGTTTGGATCAGTGCCGGGAGGGCTTCATCTGGAAGCAATCCAAAAATCACCGAACTATGTCGATGGACAATTTCAGAACCTGATTGCCACTCCCAAGTTTGTTGAAGATAGCAGTTCTGGTTCCATCTGGTGGAATTTTCTTTTTGCGAAAAAAGAACGGTTAACCCCGACCGATCCCATTCCCACAATCAAAACAGATCTGAGGGCTTTGGACAAGGAACGGGATATGGTTGTTTGGCTGGGCCATTCCTCGTATTTTATCCAAATGGGCGGGAAAAGGATTTTGATCGATCCCGTATTCAGTGATTATGCATCACCGGTATCTTTTGTGAATAAGGCCTTTCAGGGAACCAATATTTATTCGGCGGAAGATATGCCGGAAATCGATTATTTGCTGATTTCGCATGACCATTGGGACCATCTGGATTACCCCACGGTGCTTGCCTTGAAGCCCAAAATTAAAAATGTGGTTTGTGGGTTAGGTGTAGGGTCGTATTTTGAACAATGGGGCTTTGATAAAAAAATTGTGCATGAAGCGGACTGGTATACTTCATTGGAAATGGAAAGCGGCATGACCATCCATGTTTTGCCGGCGCGCCATTTTTCCGGACGGCTTCTAAGCCCCAACAAGACGTTGTGGGCCGGATTTGCATTGGTCACTCCGCAACGACGGATATTTTACAGCGGTGACAGCGGCTACGGGCCGCATTTCAAGGAAATTGGCGAAAGGTTAGATGGGTTTGATCTTGTCCTGATGGATAACGGACAGCATGACAAACGGTGGCCCTACCTCCATATGATGCCAGAAGACGTGGCGCAGGCGACTGAAGACTTGAAAGCCAAAGCGTTGCTGCCGGGCCACACGGGCAAGTTCGCCATTGCAAACCATCCCTGGGATGAGCCGTTCAAGCGGATCACTGCTGCCAGCCAAAATAAGAACTATAGGCTTCTTACACCGGTGATTGGACAGCCGATAGAACTTCAAAACCAACAACCATTGTTATCCCAATGGTGGGAAATGATCCGATAAAAACAAGCCGGTTGCCGTAATCGAAAACCATCACAACCTTTTTGCCGCATGCAATGAAATCTACGGCAAAAAGGTCTTGACGTGGAGTTGGCTTAAATTGTAGACCGAATTTCGGGGAGGTGGATTTACATGCTAATTGCAGAAGTAAGTGAGACATTTGGTATTACACAGGATACATTACGTTATTATGAACGCATCGGGCTAATTCCTACTGTGAACCGTAATAAAAGCGGAATCAGGGATTATACGGAACAAGACTGCAGATGGGTCGAATTTATCAAATGTATGCGAAATGCAGGCCTTCCGATAGAAGTCTTGATTGAGTATGTTCAACTGTTTCAACAGGGTGAGGAAACGATTGAGACAAGAAAAGAAATTTTAATCGAGCAGCGCAGGCAACTCAAAGCCAGGATGGAAGATATGCAGAAAACCCTGGACCGCTTGGATTATAAAATTGCAACCTATGAGCAGGGAGTAGCGGTGGCGGAAAAAACGCTAAGCAAACCGGAAAATTAAAAAACTCATGTATTTTCTAAGCTCATCCTTAGAAAATACATGAGTTTTTTGTTGTAAATATTGTTGTTTATTTCGTCATAGATCTTTTTACCACCTGATTTTGGACAGATGTGGTAATTTATTGCTATTGAAAAGACAAAATAGATATATATTCTCACTATAAATACATATGTGTTTTTAAGAAGAACAGATATTACAAAAAACACTGTTTTACTATTAAAAAAATAAAAATATGTTGACACATCGTAAAATATATAGTATATTGTATACAATATTATATGAAGGAGTGATAAATAATGAATAAAACTGTAACGCATGAAAGTATGGAGCAATATGGAAAGGAACAAGGAATAGGCGCTGTCCAGAGCAGCGGAAAGCAACCGGGAGACGAGCGGTGCGAGTGGTGCGGAAGCATCAGCAGTGGATATCTTCATGAATGCTTAACTTCAAGTTTTTTACCTTTCGGTGACTAGGAATGATGGATATTTCAAGCCCCGTGTTTCGGCGAAGAAATCGATGCCTGGCATTTCCTAACTATCCGTTAACCTCGTGCTTATACAGAAAATGCATAGTGAATTTACGATTTTCAACAGGCACGCGTATTGGCGTGTTTTTTCTTTTATCAAAAAAAGTTGCATCGGCAAACGTGAGTAATATTACCCAATGATTGCCAGTCTATCCTGTTTTGATGTATACTATTAGAGTATATTATGCGATATGGTTCGCAGCATCAAACTGCAGTTGATAAAATTGCCGCTGGGGCAGGCGGCTGTGTTTTGTGGTTACTGCGAGATAAAGGTGAGATTGGGATGGATAGAATTATTGAGGTTACGGCTGGAAAAGGCGGCAATGCATATTTGCTCATGGGTGACAAAAAAACGGCACTCCTCGAATGTGGCATGGCCTATTGCGGGGCTGCCCTTATCGGTAATATTAGACAAATACTTCAGCAAAAGCCGTTGGATTATATACTGATCACTCATTCGCATTATGATCATGTCGGAGCCCTGCCATATATAAAAAAAGAATGGCCTGGCCTCAAAGTGCTGGGGGCGGAATATGCCCGGAAAGTATTTCAAAGTCGAACCGCTTTGAAAACGATTAAGCAGTTAAGCCGACAGGCTGCCAAACATTTTCATGCGGGGGATATAGAAGAGTATGATGATGCTCTAATGAAACTGGATCACAGCATTTCGGATGGAGATGTGCTGGACCTGGGTGGTTTGCGCATTAAGGTGATCGAAACGCTGGGGCATACCAAGTGTTCATTATCTTTTTTGATAAATAACGACATTCTTTTTGCCAGTGAATCAACCGGCTATATGAATATGACGGGAGAAATTACTCCTTGTTTTTTAACCAGCTGTTCAGAAGCGATTAAGTCCATAAAAAAATGCCAAGCCATCAATCCTCGGTTTATTATTCCTTCCCATTTGCGGTTGACCGATAAATGCGATACGTTCAATTATTGGGAAAAATGTCTTGCAGCTGTGGAAGAAGCAAAAACGTTTATTTTGCAGTTGGCTGACCAAGGTTATGAAGAAACGCAAATATTTACTGAATTTGAAAATCGGTTTCGCGATGAGCAGAGCAAGCGGGGGCAACCCAATGCCGCATACCGAATTAATTTACATACCATGGTCAAAACGGTGTTGCGTGAAGCAGCTCCGGAGTTATCCCTAGCGCAATAGTCGCGTACGCAATGCAAAGACTGTTTGATCGTTGCATTAAAAAACGGAGACATAATTTTCACATAGGAACTCTTGCGGTTTACAGCTTATTGTTAGGGACTGCAAGAGTTTGATTATTGATTGGAATTATTCTGAAAAATATTTTTGTGTATTCGAAAATTCCTATTTACTTTTTCTAAAACAAGCGTATAATAAAAAACATAGTACAAAAAATAAATTTATTATTTTAACCAAGTGGGACAAAAAACGTCCATACAGTAATCAAAATGTATGATGTCCAAAACAGTAATTGAAACAAAGTAGATCAACTATCGAATGTATGAAAAATTAGTGTAAACATTTTACTGGCGTGCAGGGAAAAATGCGGGACAAAAGTACAAATTTATTTTGTGTTACAGGGACAAAATGAGTCCCTGTAACTATAGATTGACACAACTTGAAAGAAGGAGGAGAGAATAGTATGGTTTTCATGGTTTGGGATGATGGCGATTGGGAAGATGAGGATGAAAAACTATGGGATGCTGATTATGACCTCTCGCATTCCAGTGCAACAACCGCAGTAACTAAATAAAACTTTTACATTGCACTACCTTAACTCATAGGGTAGTCTTTTTTTTAATCTTTTTTGTTGAACCGTTTTTGCGGGAGTATTGAATTTGCATAACTGAAGGATGTTTGCTAAAATTATCCTATAAAGAAGAATGTGTATTAATTTTCGCGGATAAAATTAGCAAAGGAATGATGTCATGTTTGATATATCAGAGCGGACGATTGCACTGCTTATTGTGACCGGGGGTGCTTTTGCGTTGGGGATAGGTACGGCGGTTGTCCTGCGGTTCATTAAAAATTTGCGAAAAAGCAGAAGCTCATAGGTATCATTTTGATTGTGACTTTTGCAATTCCTTATTGGTTGATACAAAATCCTGGTTTTTATGGGGAAGGGAACTCGAAAAATGGCGGGTGAATTATCAGGTGGTTGCAAAAACTGCACCATGCTTCTGATTAGACGATGTTATGGGCGAAATTGGTGGTTTCGATTGGTCCGCGAGCCGCTAATGTGGGGTATGCGGATCCTGGCTTGGTGGAATAAAATTGATGTACGGGGGCATGGAACCGGCAACCCGGAATGCCGGGGGTGTATTCGTTTCATTAAAAGCGAGTTGGAAGAAAAGTCGCCCTCTTTTGTTTTTCTTAACAAATATATCGGACTGAGGTTTAAGGTATTGCGGGATTCGATGCTTACGCAGGAAGATTTTGGTGAAGCAAAGCGTTACGCTAAAGAAGCAATGACGAAAGAGCAAGCAAAAATGTGACGCCTTTTGCCTCGAAACTCAATGGGGTGAATTGACATCCAAATTGGGTAATGGTATAATATTTTTTGTTGCGATGCAACAGGATTTATATTCTGTTGTATGACCATAATTTTGCGCTTGTAGCTCAGGGGATAGAGCAACGGACTTCTAATCCGTTGGTCGCACGTTCGAATCGTGCCAAGCGCGCCAATGAAATCAAGCCTTCCGGAGATTGTGTCGGAGGGCTTTTTTGTTTTGGGTAACGATTATAACAATAGACAGAAAAATAGCAAAAACTATTAAAAGTATATTTTTTATCGTAAAAATAAAAAACAGAATACTCGCTCAATTTTTAAAAACAGGCAGGGTTTGACTGAAAAATGCAGAAGATAATAAATAGCTTTAAAGTGCTTCATAGGAGTTTAGAGAATACAGTAAGGGCAAACTTGCCGAAAGGTAAGGGCGCAAAGCCGTGGGTCTAAAAGCCCCGGGTACTGGGCTCGGGACTGCCAGGCCGCACCGGATAATCCGGTTGTGTTCTGGTGGTTTTGTTTTTTGTGGGATTGAGAAAGGGGATTGAATGGATGAGTATTCACAAGCGTTATTTGGCTATTGCCATATTAACTGCAATGACCATAGTTCATGCCCCTGTCAAAGCAACAGTCGCACCCGATGCAGGACAAACGGAAAAAAGCACACAGGAACGACAACTTGTTTTACCTCCCCAAACTACTCCGGATTTGGCAATTAGCCAACAGCAAGTGGAGCCCCAAAAAACAGAACAAGGACCGAAAATCCGAGTTGACCACATACGGTTCACCGGGCAGAACATCTTCAGCAAAGAAACCCTTCTGTCTCAAATCCAAGATGGATTGGGAAAAGAACTCAGCCTCAACGACCTTGAATTCTTAGCTTGGCGGATCACCAGGTATCTTCGCAGCCAAGGTTATCTGGTGGCTGCCGCTTATATTCCAGCTCAAGAAGTCAAAAACAATACGGTTGAAATCAGCATACTGATAGGTCAATACGGCAAAATCAGCGTTCGCAACCATTCCACACTCAATACTGGCTATGGCAACGCATTGTTGTCAGCTCTTCACAGCGGGGATTACATTAAGAATGATGCGTTGGAAAGAACCATTTTGCTGCTGGATGATATCAGTGGTGTAAAAGCCAAAGCCACCCTTGCGCCCGGAGAAACAACTGGTACGACTAACTTGATTGTCGATCTCAGCGATACAAAACAATTCGAGGGAACGTTAACAGCCGATAACTACGGCAACTGGTATACCGGCAAGAACCGAATGGGAATTGATACCAATATCAATAACATAACTGGGATTGGCGATCAAATGACCGTAGGAGGAATCTATGCTGGCTCTGGACTTGATAACCAAAAAATTGCCTATCAAGTTCCTGTCGGCAACCAAGGTGCAAAACTGGGTGCGGGCTATGAACGCACTCACTATCTGCTTGGTGGGGCTTTTGCCACCTTGGGAGCCAGGGGAACAGCTATTACAACCAGTCTTTTCACCACTTACCCTTTGATCCGCTCGCGTAACTTGAACCTCTATGGACGCGTCAGTTTAGAGGGAAAGAAACTCAACGACCACCAAGACGCAGTGGATGTCACGTCGGATAAACGGAGCCACCTTGTCAGTATCGGGTTCAGTGGCGATCGGCGCGACACGGATGGCAGTGGTATCACCGCTTTCGACTTTACTTGTGATACAGGAAAACTCAACATCCATACTCCTGATGTGCTGGCAACCGATCAAATGAGCGCCAATACAAACGGGCGATTTGCAAAGGGTACATTGAGCTTGATCCGCCTCAAACAAATCAACCCGCGCCTCAGTTACGTTCTATCCTTTATAGGTCAATTAGCCAGCAAAAATTTAGATTCCTCGGAAAAGCTCTATCTCGGCGGGGCAACTGGGGTCAGAGCTTATCCACAGGGAGAAGCATCGGGTGACGAAGGCTATACCCTCACTAGTGAGCTGCGTTGGAACATGCCTACGCCGAAATTTCAACTCGCCACGTTTATCGACACCGGTAGAATCAAAATCAATAAACATCCTTGGGAGAACTCTGATAATCATCGCACGTTAAGCGGTGCAGGATTAGGGGTAATCTGGAACTGGGATCACGATACAACCTTACGAATGGACTATGCGTGGAAGCTGACCTCCGATCCTGCGCAATCCGATGCCGACCGGAATGGTCGATTCTGGCTGCAATGCATCCAAAAAATTTAAAGAGGAGGAGATGCAAATATGGATAGCACGGGGTATAAACCTTAACATGGTAAACGAAAATTGGCACAAAAACTTCTGGCATCGGTTACAGCGCTCATTTTCATGATGGCGTTCACAACCGAAGTGTATGCAAAGCCATCCGGCGGCAGGGTCACCACAGAGACAGCAACCATCACACAAGCTAAAAAAACAATACAATGACAATCACTCAATCCACAGATACATTTGGCATCAACTGGCAGAGCTTCAATATCGGTGCTAAAGAAACAGTCATTTTCCTGCAGCCTTCGGCAACTTCCATTGCATTAAACCGGGTAATCGGCAAAACCTCTTCCAACATCTATGGTCAGCTTATCGCAAATGGTAAAGTCTTTTTAGTTAACCCGAACGGCATACTGTTTGCGCCCACAGCGCAGGTCAACGTCGGAAGTCTTGTAGCATCCATGTTAAACATAACAAACAGTGATTTATTAGCAGGGAAATATACTTTTACGGGAACTAAGGGTTCTGTCACAAATCAAGGAAACATCACAGCGGCCGATGGCGGATATGTCATTTTGCTTGGAAATCAAGTTGCAAACCAAGGAGTGATTGTTGCCAATCTCGGAACGGTAGCTCTTGGGGCTGGCAATGCCATCACTATGGATGTAGTTGGTGATGGTCTTGTCAATTTGGCAGTCAATCAGGCGGCTGTTAACGCCAGCGTTGCTAACGGAGGCACGCTTCAGGCGGATGGCGGCAAAGTCATCATGACCAACCAAACGGCTGACATTCTAACCGGAACGGTGGTCAATAATTCCGGGATCATTCAGGCTAAGAATATTAGTATCAATGCTGATGGTGATGTAAGTCTTAATGGATCGGTTAACATGAAATCACCTAACAGTAATCTCAATGTCAGTGCTAATCGCGATATCAACATCAATACTGCAATTAATGCAGGTAGTGACAACGCTGCGGTTACACTGCAGGCAGACAATACGGGCAGCAGCACCGGGACAGTTACCTTTGGCAGCGGCAGTGCAATTATTCAGAGCAGCACGGGAACGACGACAATCTACTACAATCCATCAAGTTATGTGACCCCTACGGATTATTCCGGTAAAGTAAGCGTCGGATCTTTGACAGCGTATATGCTGGTTAATAATGTAACCCAACTGCAAAATATCAATACCAATCTGGCTGGAACATACGCACTGGGTAAAGACATCGATGCCAGCGCGACGAAAGATTGGAATACTGGTGCCGGTTTTGCAACAATCGGCGATTATTACAATCCTTTTAGTGGAACAATGAATGGCGATGGTCATGTCATTAACAATCTGTATATTAATCGTACAGGCTTTAAATACGCGTCGCTTTTCGGTGGGTTAACAGGTACCATCACGAATATCGGTCTCACGAATGAGAGTTTAACTGGCGGTGACCAGGTTGGCGGGTTGGTCGGCGCTAACAAAAATAGACAGAAAAATACTAAAAAAGTATATTTGTTTATAGTAAGCGCCTAATAAGATAGTGGATAAAAAAGAACAAAACTCGAATTATATTCAAGTTTGTGAATATTCCGGTTGATAAGACCATCCTGTCCGGGGGGTTGGTGCCAGTTGGTTCATGGACGATTCGATCTAGGATAGCATCATCTAAAGTGGCTTCAGAAATCTTGTTGTACCATCCTGTAATCCTTTACGACAAATAAGATGATTTGTATATTGATCAAGAACTCAACTTACCTAAAGCTCAGTTTAAAAAAAAATTCAAAGTCTAGGTTTTTAAGCAGGTCCTTGAAGAAGGCAAAACAGCAACAAAAGCGGCCAAAGGACTAAAGCTTATCTCCCAATATGATAGCCGGATGGGTTAAGGAGTATAACCAGTATGGCTATGCCGTCTTTTCAGGTTCGGGCAACCCCAGACAAAACAAAGATTTTGAAATCCTTAAGCTCAAAAAACGCATTGAAGAACTAGAACAGGAGAAAGAAATTCTAAAAAAGTTTCAAACCTTTCTCAAGGACTAAAAACGTTAAAACACCAAAAGTTTGAGTTCATTACGCAGAACTCAAAAACGGTTCAGTATCAAACTGATCTGGATGCTAGATTCTACATAGGATTAAGAAACGATATATTGAAATGGTTATGTAAATATGTTAAAATAAATTCAGAATAATCACTTAATTTATAAAAAGATGCAGGAATTGATCAAAAATTAACAAATAAACAGTAGAATGTTAAATTTTTTGCAGTTTGGAAAATGCATTATTGGCAAACTTACTGAAAGGTAAGGACGCAAAGCCGCGGGTCTAAAAGCCCGGGTACTGGGCTCATGGCTGCCAGGCCGCATCGGATTCATCCGGTGGTGTTCTGGCAGTTTTTGTATTTCATGAAGAGAAAAAAGCTTAAATAGATGAGTACTTGCCAAGATGGGAGTAAAACTAGAGGATGATCAATCGGGGGTTGTATCATCCTCGCAATAACCAACTGCTGCTGAAAGAAAATTTTTAAATGAATTCTTCTGCAGTGTTACAAGGTGTTGGTTGTCCTTTGCAGTTTTAAGGAGGTGTACACATCATGGATGACCAGTCCAAACGGTCTGATGAGAGCAAATGTATGTCGCCAGAGGAATTGTCGCTGGAACGCACACTAATGTCGTCTGAACGGACATTGTTGTCCTGGGTTAGAACCGCCATGGCTTATGTCAGCTTTGGCTTCACAATATATAAAATTTTGGGGTCGATAGCTGATAAATTAGCGATGAGACCAGAAGTGTTGCAACCTCGTCAGCTTGGATTATTTCTCATAATAGTTGGTACAATACCGCTGGCGGTTGCGATGCTTCAATATTATAAAATGGTTATAAAATTAGGAAAGAGAAAAAAGGAAACCATTCTAAGTCCATCATTTTTCCTTGCATCTACAATACTACTGGTTGGTGTCGTGCTTTCCCTCAATATCTTTTTTCGGTGGCATCTGATGTAAAAGGAAAGTGATGCACATGTTTTTTCATTGGGATACTTTTGTTATCGCGATCTGGCTAGCGCTTCTTCTCATGCTTGCATGACGCTTCTCTCTGGCAAAAATAGTCAGCAGGCGAAGGACTTTGTATTTTGCTGCAGGAGGATCATCGCGTACATTTTCGTTAACCTGTTGCCGGAGATTGAAAATGCCGCAGTTCTTTTTCGCCAGCAACATACAGATATATGCCTTTTGAGGGTGTTTATGGTGTTAATATTGCAATGCTGGCTGGCTTTCTTAGTTTCTATGCTCTAGCAGAGATGGTGCCGGAAGAAAGTAAATTTGGACCCGAAATGCGCAGAACCTGGTTCTATGGCGCATCTCGCCGGATATGGCGTATATATCGGATTGATCGGCTATCTTCTTGTTCGGTCACTGAACCCGGTGACGGAGTCTCTATGTTTTTATACTCTATCGATGAGCTTTCATTTCCTTTTGGTGGGGTTTGGTCTAAGAAACTTATACCAACAGTACTATGATTGCGTTGGCAGGTATGTGTTAGCCGGTTTTTGTTTGATTGGCTGGATTATTGGTGTAATGATTGATTTGCCGAAGCCGGTCGTTATTCTTTTGTTTGGGTTTGTCAGCGGTGGAGTGGTTTCAGTAACCGGCATTGTGGAGCTGCCGAAAGGCAAGGAAGGTAAGTTTATTCTCTTTATGACAGGCGCATTTAGTTATGCTACACTCCTGATAATCAGCCAATAGGGAGAGTGGATATTTGATGAGAAATATTTTTATCCGAGTTCTAGTTATACTTGGATTTTTTATAGCAGTTGTTCAGACGGCTTGTGCTCAAGATGATCCACTGCCTTCATGGAACTCCAGTCTACCAAAACAATCCATAATCGACTTTGTCCAAAGGGTGACCTCTGAAGGCAGTCCGGATTTCGTTCCCACAGCGCAGAGGATTGTTGTCTTCGACAACGATGGTACACTTTGGGCTGAGCAACCGGCACCTTTTCAGGGGCTCTTTGCTTTTGACCGAGCCCGTGCCATGGCATCTCAACACCCAGAATGGAAAAATGCCCAGCCATTCAAGTCCGTACTCGATAATGATATGCAAACATTTGTCGGCACGGGTGTGCAAGGCGTCATGGATCTTATGCTGGCAACTCATTCCGGTATGACTACAGAAGAGTTTGAAAGCATCGTTAAAAATTGGCTTATTTCTGCTCGGCACCCTAAATTCAATAGACCGTACACTGAGCTCGTATATCAGCCGATGCTGGAGTTGCTGACCTACCTTAGGGCAAATGGATTCAAAACGTTTATTGTCTCTGGCGGCGGCATTGAGTTTGTGCGCACTTTCAGTGAAAAATCTTACGGCATTCCTCCTGAACAAGTTATTGGAAGCAGCATAAAAACACAATATGAGCTACGTGATGGCAAGCCTGTTCTTGTTCGCAAGCCCGAAGTGATTTTTATAGATGATAGCGCAGGAAAGCCAGTCGGTATAAATTTATATATCGGTCGCCGTCCTATTGCAGCATTTGGCAATTCCGACGGCGATTTTGAGATGCTTGAATGGGTTACGACCGGTGCGGGGCCTCGTTTTGGCCTGCTCATCCACCATGATGATGCTGTACGTGAGTTTGCATACGATCGCTCGTCTATGGGCAAACCCGATCGTGGATTCGATGAAGCACTTAAGCGCGGCTGGACTGTGGTGAGTATGAAAAACGACTGGAAG
>Ga0316604_10000859_pt1 | contig 31714 bp, 27 predicted proteins | sample OWC_soil_day20_C_FD_207650 | JGI IMG/M metagenome (GOLD analysis project Ga0316604, IMG submission 207650) | Wetland soil microbial communities from Old Woman Creek delta, Ohio, United States - OWC_soil_day20_CT | ecosystem: Environmental > Terrestrial > Soil > Wetlands | place: USA: Ohio... | reverse complement strand
TGTTGGAATCGCTGGGTGCGTATACCGATGATTTGGACTTTGTCTTCTATGACGTATTGGGTGACGTTGTGTGCGGCGGGTTTGCGATGCCGATCCGGGAAGGGAAAGCGGAGGAAATCTATATTGTTGCCTCCGGTGAATTAATGGCACTCTATGCGGCGAATAATATTGCCAAAGGGATTCACAAATATGCGCAAACCGGTACGGTCCGTTTGGGCGGGATTATTTGCAACAGCCGAATGGTTGCCAATGAACTGGAATTATTAAAAGCATTTGCCGAAGAACTTGGTTCGCAGCTCATCTACTTTGTGCCTCGCGATAATTTGGTACAACGGGCCGAAATCAACAAAAAGACGGTTATCGATTTCGAACCGGAATCCAACCAAGCGCAAGAATATCGCAATTTAGCGCAAAACATTATGAATAACAGAATGTTCGTCATTCCCAAGCCGATGACTCAGGATCGTTTGGAAGAGTTGATGATGCAGCACGGTTTCCTGGATGCTATAGCATAATGAGTGGAAAAAGTCAGCGATAACGAATGAGGAGTGTGGTGTTATGTTGCTAATACGGGCAATTGTCAGACCGGAAAAGAAGGATGAAGTATTGTATGAATTGTCGACGGCCGGCTTCCATGCAGCGACCGTGATCGATGTAGTGGGGCGCGGCAAGCAGAAGGGGATTAAAATCGGCGGGATCGTATATGATGAAATTCCCAAGATGCTCATCATGCTGGTTGTACGCGACGAGGATAAAGACGATGTGATCAGTGTAATATTACGGACTGCAAAAACAAGCGACAAAGGGGCTTATGGGGACGGTAAAATTTTTGTCAGTGCGGTTGAAGAGGTGTACACGGTCTCTACTGCCGCCGCCGGGCTTTAGGAGGGCGGAACGATGAAAGAGATTATTGCCGTAGTTCGCATGAATAAAACCAATGCGACAAAGAAGGCCTTGGTCGACGTTGGCGCAGCCGGATTTACCGCGGAAAAAGTCATGGGCCGCGGAAAATTGGTGGAAAAGAAAGAAACGATTGCAGCCCGCCGGGCCAATCTAATCGAATTGGCTAAAGCAGAAGATGATAAAGAAGCGGAAGCGTTGATTGATGGTTTTTTGGACGGGACGCGCCTGTTTCCGCGTCGGATGTTTACCATCTATGCCCACGATGAAGATGTGCAGCGGATTGTCGATGCCATCATCCAAGTTAACCAGACTGAAAATAATGTGGGCGATGGCAAGATTTTTGTTTTGCCGACCATGGATGTTGTCCGCGTCCGGACTGGGGAAAGCGGCGAATACGCAATTTAATCCAATGTTCCATTGGCCAGAACCATAGAGGGGGGAGAGTTTATGGCGATTACGCAAGAACAATTGGCGGCAATACTGGAAAAATATCCATCCAAGGTCGCAAAAAACCGCAAAAAACATATATTGATTAAAGACGAAAGCCAGGAAGCACAAGTTATTGAGGCGAACACACGGACTGTGCCCGGCATCATGACCAATCGCGGTTGTGCGTTTGCCGGCTGTAAAGGCGTTGTAGTTGGTCCGCTGAAAGATATGATCCATATTGTGCACGGACCGGTTGGTTGTGCGTATTATACGTGGGGAACCCGCCGCAATAAAGCAAAGTCGGAAGATCCTCGGAAAAACTTTATCAATTATTGCGTGACAACCGACATGCAGGAAAGCGATATCGTGTTTGGCGGCGAAAAAAAATTGACGAAAGTGATTGACGAGGTTGTGGAAACGTTCCACCCGAACGCAATCAGTATTTCAGCTACCTGCCCCGTCGGATTGATCGGCGATGATATCAATGCCGTGGCCCGGGAAGCGGAGAAACGGCACGGGATCCCGGTACTGGCGTTCAATTGTGAAGGCTATAAAGGAGTCAGCCAATCGGCAGGCCATCACATTGCGAATAACAACCTATTGGAGAAAGTTATTGGAGCAGGTGAGCAAGAAGAAGCGCCGGCAAAATACGCAATCAATATTTTGGGTGAGTACAATATTGGCGGTGATGGTTGGGAAATCAAGCGCATCCTGGAGGAAATCGGCTACCATATTGTGACCGTTATGACCGGTGACGGATCGTATGAAGAGTTGAGAAACGCCCATGTTGCCGAACTGAATTTGGTGCAATGCCACCGATCGATCAATTACATTGCCGAAATGTTGGAAGTTAAATACGGCACGCCGTGGCTGAAAGTCAACTTTATTGGTATCCAAGGTATGATTGATTCGCTGCGGAATATGGCGACCTATTTCGATGATGCAGTTTTGACGCAAAAAACCGAAGCGGTCATTGCCCGCGAACTGGCCCGCATTGAACCAATCATGGAGCAATACAAAAAAATCTGTGATGGAAAAACGGCATTCTGTTTCGTGGGCGGATCACGCGGCCATCATTACCAAGGCTTGTTTGCTGAACTGGGGATTGATACGGTCTTGGCTGGTTATGAATTCGCGCACCGGGACGATTACGAAGGGCGGCAAATTATCCCGGATATCAAGCCGGATGCTGACAGCAAGAATATTCCCGAACTGCATGTTGAACCGGATGCGGAACGCTTCCGTCTGAAGATGTCGTCGGAACGGCTCGAAGAGCTGAAAAAAGTCATCCCGTTAAGCTTCTATGCCGGGATGAATATCGAGATGGCGGACGGCAAGGTGATTGTTGACGACATTAATCAATACGAGACCGATGAACTGATCAAACTGATGAAACCGGATATTTTTGCTTCGGGCATCAAGGACAAATATGTTGTCCAAAAGATGGGTATTCCGGCGAAACAACTGCACTCTTACGATTACAGCGGACCGTATGCCGGTTTTAACGGCGCTGTCAACTTTGCCAGGGATGTCAGCATGGGATTTGCTTCACCGACCTGGAATTATATTGTTCCCCCCTGGAAAAATCAACCGTTGCTAACCGGAACGGTTACTGAGGAAGGAGTGGCGTAACATGTTAGATTGCACATCCAAGGAAATGAAGCCGCGCACAAGCGGCGGTCTGATTAATCCGGCCAAAACGTGCCAGCCGATTGGCGCCATGTATGCCGCTCTGGGTATCCACCGTTGTTTGCCGCACAGCCATGGGTCACAAGGCTGCTGCTCGTTTCATCGCATGCATTTGACCCGACATTTCCGTGACCCGGTTATGGCCACCACGAGCAGTTTTACGGAGGGGTCATCGGTTTTTGGCGGCGGCGCCAACCTGAAGACAGCCATTAAAAATATATTCCAGGTATATGATCCGGATGTGATTGCGGTCCATACGACGTGTTTGTCGGAAACGATCGGTGACGACATCCCTAATATTGTCCAGACGGCCGAAGTTCCGGAAGGCAAACTGGTTATCCATACGAATACGCCGAGTTACCAAGGGTCTCATATTACCGGTTTTTCCAATATGACCAAGTCGATGGTCAAATATCTGGCCGAAGCAACTACGCCGGTCAAGAAAGACCAGGTGAACCTTATCCCAGGGTTTGTGAACCCGGGCGACATGCGGGAAATCAAACGGCTGGTCAAGGCGATGGGGATTGAATCGATCCTGTTTCCCGATACATCAGGAGTCGTGGACACGCCGATGACCGGCGAGTTCACTATGTATCCGGCCGGCGGGACCACGATCGCGCAATTAAAAGATACGGGAAATTCAAAATTGACAATCGCTTTGGGCCGCTTTGCTTCCAGTGATGCAGCAGAATTGTTGGATACGAAATGCAAGGTTCCGGCCATTGCCTTGAAAACACCGATCGGCATCAAAGCCACAGACGCATTTTTGATGGCGCTGCGCGGCAGTTTCGCGCAGGAAGTGCCGGCGGAGATTGAGGAAGAACGGGGTCAACTGGTCGATATTATGACGGATACGCATTTCCATTTTCATGGCAAACGGGTTGCAATTTTCGGTGACCCGGACATTGTGACCGGAATGACGGAATTTGCATTGAGCTTAGGGATGGTACCGGTTCACGTTTTGACCGGGACACCCGGCGGGGCCATAGGCTCGGCCGTAGGCAGCTTCGAAGAAGATATTGCCGGAATGCTGGCGGAGGCTAACATTACGGCGAATGTGAAAGCCGGCGGCGATTTGTTTACCCTTCATCAATGGATCAAAAACCAGCCGGTGGATTTGCTCATCGGAACGACCTACGGAAAATATATTGCCCGGGCGGAAGACATTCCGTTTGTGCGGGCCGGATTCCCGGTTCTCGACCGCAGCGTCCATACCTATATGCCGCTGGTCGGTTACCGGGGGGCCATGCGGTTGATAGAAATGATCAGCGCCGCGCTGCTTGACCGTGCCGATCGTGATGCAGCGGACGAAGATTTTGAATTAGTAATGTAAAACACCCCATTTTGCGTGGCCGCCAATCGGCCCGGAAGGACGTGAGGAATGTGAGCGCTGCTGATATGTTGGAATCCCGCCAGGAGTTCATTGCGACAAAAGGCAAGCAGAAGAAACAAATTAAATGTGATGCGGACAGCATCGCCGGCTGTGTAAGCCAACGTGCTTGCGTTTACAGCGGGGCGAGGGTGGTGCTCAATCCGGTTACGGATGCGGTACACCTAGTACACGGGCCGATTGGCTGTGCCAGCTACACATGGGATATCCGCGGCAGTTTAAGCAGCGGATCGGAATTATACAGGAATAGTTTTTGCACCGATTTGAAAGAACAGGACGTTATTTTTGGTGGAGGAAAAAAATTAGCCTCTGCCATTGACGAACTGGCAGCCAAGTATCATCCGCCGGTGGTTTTTGTCTATTCCACTTGTATTGTTGGGGTAATCGGCGATGATTTGGAGGCCATTTGCAGGGCGGCGGCAATCCGGCATGGGATTGAGGTATTGCCGGTGCAGTCCAGCGGGTTTATCGGCAACAAAGCGGCTGGGTACCGGGCCGCCTGTGATACCTTGCTGCGGTTGATTGAGCCGGCGCAGCCGGTTTGGGCCAAAAAACCCGGGAGTATCAATTATCTGGGCGATTTTAACCTGGCCGGCGAAGCCTGGATCATCGAACAGTATTTGCGGGAAATCGGCATTGACATCAATGTGGTAATCACCGGCGATTCTACGTATGAGAAATTGAAGACGGCGCCGGAAGCTTCTTTGAATATCATGCAGTGTGCCGGATCCATGAACTATTTGGCATCAAAAATGGAAGAAATATACGGCATCCCGTACATCCGTATATCGTTTTTGGGTATGGAAGACACCGCGGCTTCCCTGCGGCAGATTGCTGCGGGATTGGGCGATGAGACAGCGGCTAAAAAAGCGGAGCAGCTTATTTCCCGGGAAATAGCGAACACACAACCACTGATTGACCGGTATCGGGAAAAATTTGCCGGAAAAAAAGCGGCCATATACGTCGGCGGCGGATTTAAGGCCATTTCGCTCATCAAACAGTTTCGTGAAATCGGCATTGAAGTGGTCATGGTCGGGACACAAAACGGCCGACAGGAAGAATACGATACCATAAACGATTTAGTTGACGACGGAACTATCATTTTGGATGATGCCAATCCGGCCGAATTGGAGCGGTTTATGCTGGATAAGGGCGCGCATTTATTGGTCGGCGGCGTAAAGGAACGTCCGTTAGCCTATAAATTGGGCATTGCGTTTATTGATCATAACCACGATCGGAAACATCCGCTGAGCGGTTATGCCGGAGCGGTCAATTTCGCCCAAGAGGTAAATTCCACATTGTGTTCACCGGTTTGGGACACGATACGAAAGGGGGGGCACTCCGAATGGCTGAAAAAATGAAGTTTTGCCGCGATGTGAATGAGAACCCCTGCAATATGTGCATGCCGATGGGTGGAATCATCGCGCTGAAGGGAATTGCCGGATCGATGGTTATCCTGCACGGTTCGCAAGGCTGCAGTACCTATATGCGCAGGCATATAGCAGAACATTTTAACGAACCGATCGATGTGGGATCTTCTTCGCTGAACGAAAAAGGGACGATTTATGGCGGCGAAAAGAATTTGGAGCAGGCCCTGGACAATGTGCGGAAGGTGTATCAGCCGCAGATGATCGGCATATTGACGACTTGTCTGGCGGAAACGATTGGCGAGGATGTAGACCGGTTTGCCGGTGAATACCAACGGAAGAACGGATTGGAAGATTTTCCGCTGGTAACAGCGCCGACGCCGGGGTACGGGCTTTCGCATGATGAAGGATACTGGTTTACAGCCCGGCGGATTTTGACCTGCTTGACAAAACCGGCCGACGGCCACAACAAAGTGAATATCATTGTTCCGAACATCAGCCCGGCCGATATCCGGGAAATCAAGCGGATATTGGAGTTGACCGGCATTGAATATACTCTGTTCCCGGATATATCCGATGCGCTGGACCGGCCCTTCGAACGTCCTTATACGAAAGTGACCGGCAAAGGGACTCTTGTCGATGAGATTAAAGCCATGTCGGGAGCGGTGGCGACGCTGCAGATGGGGGTTACGGTTGAGGATGCTTTTTCGCCGGGCCAATATCTGCAAGATACGTTTGGCGTACCGTTGTATAACGTTCCCCTGCCAATCGGTTTGACGAATATGGACCGGTTTATGACGGCGCTGCAGGAAATCACCGGCAAATCTGTGCCGGACAGCCTGTTGCAGGAACGGGGCCGTTTGCTGGATGGCATGATTGACTCGCATAAATACAACTTTCAGGGCCGAGGCATTATTTTCGGCGATCCGGAATTGGTGTACGCCCTAACCACGGCCTGTTTGGAAAATGGGGTTCATCCCGTTGTGGCGGCTACCGGCAGCCGTTCAGAACGGCTGGCCAAGCTATTGAACCTTTCACTCCCCGATGGCAGCGAACCATTGCAGATCTTGACGGAAACCGATTTTGACCGTATCCGCCAATGGAGTGAGGAGGGCGGCGCAAATGTAGCGATTGGTCATTCTGGCGGCCGGTATTTGGAGGAACAGGCGGGCATCCCTTTGATACGCATCGGATTCCCGATCCTGGACCGGGTCGGCGGCCAAAGGATATTATCGGTAGGGTATGGTGGAACTATGCAATTTCTCGACCGGGTCACCAATACTCTTTTAGAGCATAAACATAAGTCGTATCGTAAAAAAATGTATGAACAATTTTATTGTGCAGCCAATTAATGCGGAGGTGGACGAAATGGGAACTATGTTTTCGGCGGAACTATTGGAAAAAACAAAAAAACATCCTTGTTATTCTTTTGAAGCGCATCATAAGCATGCCCGCATGCATTTGCCGGTCGCCCCCCATTGCAATATTAGCTGCAATTACTGCAACCGAAAATTTGACTGTGTGAATGAAAGCCGGCCCGGCGTGACGAGCGAGGTCCTGACGCCGGATATGGCAAGACTGAAGTTCGAATGGGTCAAAGAAAAAATCGATAATCTGAGTGTGGTCGGCATTGCCGGTCCCGGTGATGCATTGGCCAATTGGGAGCAGACAAAGAAATCGATCCAATTGATCCAAGCGGTGGATCCGGAAATTATTTTCTGTTTATCGACCAACGGTCTGATGTTACCGGAATACGCGGCAGAAATCATTACCTTAGGAGTTCGCCATGTAACGGTTACCATGAATTGTATTGATCCGGAAATCGGCGCGAGAATTTACAAGCATGTATATTATAAAGGCCGCAAGTACAATGGCGTGGAAGGCGCGGAAATTTTACTGCGCAACCAATTGGCGGGCATTAAGCTGCTCACTGCTGCCAGCATCATGGTGAAAGTGAACATTGTCATGGTGCGCGGCATCAATGAGCGGCATATTCCGGAAGTAGTTAAAACGGTAAAAGAATTAGGCGTTTTTATCACAAATATTATGCCGCTGATTCCGGCACCGGGCAGCGTATTTGAAGATTTTCCCCAGACCAGCATGAAAGAAATCAATGAAATGCGCAATACGTGCGAAATCGATATGCAGCAAATGCGGCACTGCAAGCAATGCCGGGCGGATGCGATTGGACTGTTGGGTTATGATGTGTCGCAAGAGTTTCGCCTGTGTTCGCAAAAATGCCAGGAAGAGCCAGCGAAACCGAAGCTGGCCAAACAATACAAAATTGCCGTTACCTCCCGCTATGGGAAATTGGTGGACCAACATTTTGGCCATGCCGGGCAGTTCTGGGTCTACACGGTGTCAGACCGGAAAATAAGCCTTGGTGAAGCGCGGAAAGTCCCGAAATATTGCCTGGGGATGGCCGAGTGTGAAGAAAAAGAAGATCGACGCGATGAAATCATAAAAAAGCTTAGCGACTGCGATGCCGTGCTGACGATGCGGATTGGGGACAATGCGAAAACGCGGCTGGCGCTGGACGGGATCGAAAGCATTGAGTTCTGTGACACGGTGGAAACGGGCCTGTACTACGCCGTTGACCAGTTGCGGCAAAAAGAGACGGCAAAGAGAAAGGAAGCGATATGATGAATAAACCGAAATATCATATTTTCGTCTGCACGAGTTCACGCAGCAATGGCCAGCAAAAAGGCTTTTGCCATACGAAACAGGGAGTGGACGTTGTCGATTGTTTCCGCGAGGAAATTGAGGAACGGGGCTTAGGGGACAGCGTTTTCGTATCCAATACCGGCTGTTTTGGCATATGCGAGAAAGGACCGGTCATTGTAGTCTACCCGGAAAATGTCTGGTATGGACAAGTTTCGCCGGACGATGTGGAAGAAATTATGGAGCAGCATATTGAAGGCGGACAGCCGGTTGCCCGTTTATTGATCTAAATAGTGCCAGGAAGAGGTGAAAGGCCATGAAGAGGGAAATTGGCGTATTGTTAGATGCGGATGGCCGGACGGCCTCATTCAATGGGGAGTGCCGCCTCTGTGTGTTTCAAAAATCGATGGGCCAATGGCGGGAATTGAGAAGCCTGACTGTTACGATTGACGCCGGATTGGGCTTGAAAGGCCTCCGCCAATCCATCCGGTCCCTGGTTGATTTTTTGCAGGACTGCCGGATTTTTGTCGGCTTGTCGGTTACCGGCGTTCTGTATTATGAATTGGAAAAACTGGGTTGCAGCGTTTGGGAAATGCCCGGCGAAGCAGCTGAATTTCTAGACGAAGTGCTGATGAAAGAAGAAGAAAACCAGCAGCAGGCGGTAACCGCGGAATCACGCCCGGCCGCACCGGAATTGATGGAGCTTGGCAACGGGCGGTACCGGATTTCTGTGAAAGAAATCCAGGAGAACGGAACCGGAATGACCTCCAAACAAGCTTTGATTCCAATAGTACGGAAGAAAGAGTTTGCAGAATTAACGATCGACTGTTCCCATGTTCCGCCTTGGCTGGAATGCGATCTGGCCAGCGGAACCCTAACCGGAAAAATTGACAAATTGGGGCCGAAGGAAAGCGTAATTACGATTTACAATGCCGAATTTGGTCGAAAAAAAGCGTAAAGAAAGTAAACCATGCAGTGTGAGGGGGAGAAAGTGATGGACGAAGTTGTTTTGTTAAGGGACCAAACGTTGGCGGAAGCGGCGCGGCTGCAGGTTCCTTGGAAGCAATTCATAAAAATAGCCAAAATACTGGATGGCATCCCCTTTGACTGTTATGATATTAAACTGGAAGACTGGCTGAATTACCGGCAAAGCATTCCCTTTTATGGCGCGAAACGCTGGCGGGCGCGAATCGAAGCGCAATACGGCCAGATCGAGGCTGCGTACCAAGCCGGCTTTAGAAAGATTGCTATTGGATACGAGCATAGCCCGCACGGGGGACTAGGGAAAAAAATGGCGGCTGTTGTGGCGTTTGCCAAAGAACGAAAATTAGAAACCAGCGTAGAGATAAGAAACGCATCCCGCTTGCACATGGAGGAGTTACTTGCGGTTTCTTCTTCATTCTCTGCTGTTGCCGTCGAAACAATCGCCTATTGTGATACGGAAAGCAGAATGGACCCGTTTATTACCAATGCCATTTTTGAAAAATTGCTGGAACATACGGATTGCCCGTTGGAATTTCACGCCCATAATAAATATGGGTTGGCAACTGCCAACAGCTTGGCGGCGCTTCAGGCAGGGGCCAAGCGTGTAACCGTTGCGGTTGGCGGTGTCGGTGGATCCGGCCATGCCGCATATGAAGAATTGACCATGGCTGTAAACAAGCTGGTTAATTCGGTTTTTCCGCGGCTTCCGAATCTGGCAGCGGTTTGTCACCGTGTTTTGGCGTGCATCGGCGTGGAAGAACCGTTGACAAAAACGATCATCGGCTTGGATATTTTTGCCCATGAATCCGGGATTCATGTTGCCGGGGTATTGAAACAGCCTGAGTTATACGAACCTTTTTCGCCGGAGGAAGTAGGGCTGTCGCGGCGGTTGGTTATTGGCAAACATTCGGGCAAAACTTCGCTGGCGGCAACCTTGCAGCATGCGAATATCGCCATGGATGAAAGCCAGGCTGAATTTTTTTTGGCGCAAGTTCGGCAAATGGCGATACGACAAAAATCGCCGCTGACGGAGGAACAATTGACAAAACTGTATCAGGATTGTGTTTTGCGCCGGGTAGGAGGGTTTTGACCGATGTTTATTGCCGAGAAGGTGCAATTTGTTGATACTACCTTGCGCGATGGCGAGCAGACCGCCGGCATTGCCTTTTCGGCCGCCGAAAAGATGGCAATTGCCAAACAGCTGGATCAGTCTGGAGTACCCTACATCGAAGCAGGGGTTCCGGCTATGGGCGGCAGTGAATTTCATGCCCTGCGTAATATCTTGCACGCGGGTTTGAACGCCAAGGTCATTGCCTGGAACCGGGCAGTCCGGGAAGATATTTTCAAATCGATTTATTGCGGATTTTCGAATATCCATATTTCCGTGCCGATTTCGCAAAACCATATTGCGGTAAAATTTCAACAGGATCCGGCGTGGGTGATTGCAAAATTGGAGGAATGCATTGATTTGGCAGCCAATTATGGCTGTACGGTTTCTGTTGGAGCGGAAGACGCTTCAAGGGCCGATCTGGAGTTCTTTTTACAGGTTGCGGATGTAGCCGCCCAAATGGGTGCAGTCCGGATCCGTTATGCGGATACGGTTGGCTGTTTGACGCCGTTTCAAACCTACAATACCATGCGCTGTTTGCAGGAACATTGCCCCTTGCCGGTTGAGTTCCATGCTCATAATGATTTTGGTTTGGCGACGGCGAATACACTGGCCGCAGTACGGGCCGGGATTGATCTCGTTAGCGTAACGGTCAACGGGATCGGAGAACGGGCAGGCAATGCTTCGCTGGAAGAAGTGGCCCTTGCTTTGAATGAGGTATATGGGTGTTCTGCAGGCATTGATCTTTCGGTCATCGGTCCGCTTTGCCAATTGGTGGAGCGCAGCAGCGGACAAAAGAACTTTGTCTACAAGCCGGTATCCGGTGAACGGATGAGCATTTAATTGGATAACAGGGCGCAGGAACAAGAGGCCATAATCCTAGATTTTCTTGGGATTATGGCCTTTTTGACAGGAATTATTGCAATCCATGTTAAATAGATAACAAATAGTAAGAAGCTTATGGAAAAAGGCTATTGGCAAACTTAATTACGGGATGGGGGTATGGATCATGTTTCGTTCTATTTTAGTTCCGGTTGACGGATCAGAAACGGCATGGAACGCTCTGGAATATGCAAAGACGTTGGGTGAAAAATTTGCGGGAACCATCACGGTCATTCATGTAGTGAAACCGGTATTAACGATATCAATGAACGGCGATGTTCCTTATGTGCCGCAGGATATCGCGGAAATTGAGAAGGTTGGCAGCAGTTTGTTAGAGATGGCACAAGCCCGCCTGACGAACTATTCGGGGAAAGTCGAAACGATCTTGGAGTTTGGCAATCCGGCCGGTCGAATTCTCAATGCGATCCGCGAACGTCAATTTGATTCAGTGGTCATTGGCTGCCGGGGTTTGAGCGGAATTACCGAATTTTTTTTAGGCAGCGTCAGTACGGCGGTTGCCCAGCACTCGCCGATACCGGTTTTAATCGTGAAATAACTGAAAATAACAGAAAAAGTTTTCGAAAAATATTTCCCCGGTGCTTTTTCAAAAAGTTGCAAGGATTTCTAGATTTTGCGAGGAATATAATCTTAGAAATCTATCTCGAACATGGATGGAGGATTGTTTTGTGATCCGTGAGCGGCGTAATAAAGAAAAATTAATGCACTATTACTACAAATTTATCAACGATGGAGTTCTTGATCCGAATGTCCATCCTTGGGTGGCGGAATCATGGCAGCGCAGCCGCCAAGAAAAGATTGCCAGCGATATCATGCGGTCGCAGTCCGTGCTAAGCCGTCAGGAATTAGCGGCCCGCCAGGCGTACCACAAAAAAGTGATCGACTATTTGGACGGATTATTTCAGGAAGTCCGGGAACACTTTAATGTATATAATTTGAGTATGATTTTGGTTGATCATGAATATTATTGTCTGAAGAGTTATGCGCTGCCGTTTGTGCAGAAAGCACCGGGGGCTATGGATGGGATGCGGCTTTCCGAAGCGGATATCGGCACATCGAGCATTTCGCTGTCCGTAGAACATCGAGTCCCGTTCTTACTGTTTGGCCCCGAAATGTGGGTGGAAGAGTGCCATTCCGGCGATGCTTTTTCTGCACCGATTTTTGTTAATGGCGAAATGGAGTATGTACTGACATTGGTGTCAGTGCATCAGGAAGAACTTCCGTATACGGCCTTCGTTTCCTTGGTGTTATCAATGAAATACGCGCTAGAAAAACATCTTGCCGTCATTGCCGATCTGGAGGCGCGTGAGGCTTTGCTCGATTCCACGCCAGTTGTTGCGTATCACATACTTCCGAACGGAGAAGTGAAATATGCGAACCGGGCCGGAAGAGAGCGCTTGGCGATATCGGATGACGCATCATTGTCAAAACCGAAAAATTTGAGCGAATTTGTCTTGAATTATCAACATACGCCGATTTTCAAAGGGTTTAAAGGGATTCCCGCCCATAATAAAGAGGTTACGTGGATTACGGCGAAAAAAACGTACGAAGATATTACAACGGTGACGCCGTTATATACGGATCAAGAGGTGAACAGTGTTGTCGCTGTTTCAACGCCGATAGAAGGGTTGCGCATGCTGGTGGCGCATGCTTCCGGTTATAAGGCCCGGTACAGCCTTTCCAGCATGGTAGGCAATACCCCTGTTTTCCTCAGCATGATGCATAAAGCGAGCCGCGCCGCGAATAGCGGTCACAACATTCTTCTGCAAGGAGAATCCGGTACCGGCAAACAGCGTTTGGCGCATGGGATTCACCAGGCCGGAACGAGAGCGGCCGGTCCGTTGATTGCGGTGAAATGCGGCGACTTTCCGCCGGAATTGCTTGAGACGGAATTGTTTGGGCTTGCCGGTTCCAGTGAGGAAAACGCGGTGGGCAAGCTGGAATTGGCAAATGGCGGCACCTTGTTTTTAGATGAAGTAGAAAAAATTCCCTTGGATTTGGCGGCACGATTAGCCCGGGTTTTGACGGAAAAACAGATTTGCTCGTCCGCTGGACAGGATTGCAGGCCCCTGGACGTCCGGGTTATTGCGGCTTGTGACGGGGATCTGAAGCGCCTGACGGAAAAACAGCAGTTTTCGTCAGAACTGTACCCTGTTATCAGCAGGACGTTTATCCGCATTCCGCCGCTTCGCAGCCGACGGGAAGATATTCCGTTGCTGGCGGAACATATTGTAGTCGAATTGGCGGAACAACATCAAATGCCGGTGAAGCGCATAGCTAAAGAAACAGCGGAAGCGCTTTTGGCGTATGAATGGCCGGACAATGTAAAACAACTGCAGGGTGTTGTCGAATATGCTTTTTTTCACACGGTAGAAGACGTTATTTCGCCGGGTGATATTCATTTACCGGGCCGGGGCCGCATTGGCATGGCTTGGAAAGAAGACCGCGGCGCGTTTTTGGAGATTTGGAAAGCGGCCCGCGGCAATATCAGCCGTATGGCGAATATGTTGGCGGTTAGCCGGGTGACATTATATCGGTATTTGCGAAAATATGGGTTGGAAAAGTGAGGATGGAATTGATTGCGGTTACGAAATAAACCGTGGATTGCTCAAGCAATCCATGAATATGAAGATATTATCATTTTTTCTCCGGAAAAAATTCAGCCTGGTGGTTGGCGGGCTGTTTTCGGTGCAGATCAACCGGTGCATGTTGAGCTGGGGACCGGTAAAGGCGATTTCATTACCGGAATGGCAAAACGCTGGCCGAACATTAATTTTGTTGGTATAGAATACGAAGCCGCGATCCTTTATTATGCGGCAAAGAAGGTTCGGGAACAGGGGTTAACGAATATACGACTATTGCCGTTTGACGGCACCGATATCGGGCAATTGTTTGCGCCTGGAGAGATTGAACGGATCTATATCAATTTTTGCGATCCCTGGCCGAAAAAGCGGCATGCCAAGCGCCGTCTGACTGACGCCGGTTTTTTAGCAAAATATAAATCGGTGCTGAAAAAAGGCGGCGCAGTTTATTTTAAAACCGATAATGAACGTCTTTTTGAATATTCACTGAACCAGTTTGCGGCAAACGGCTTTATTTTGGCCAATATTTCTTTGGACCTTCATCATTATGGGGATGTTACCGACAATGTGATGACGGAATATGAAAAGAAATTTAGTTCGCAGGGAATGAAGATTTTCCGTTGCGAAGCATATCTTCCGGTTTGATCCCATGTTCATTGGTTTAATTTGTTGCAGAGTTTGGCAAGGTCGCCGGTAAAGGGGGAGGAAACAGTCTATGCGCAAGCTACCGGTTCCATGGGCGAACTCGGCTGAAGCTATTTTATACATTACGCTGCTTTTGCTGCTCGTCGGCACGGTCAATGTTTTTAGCGCCAGCTTTGTATCGGCAGGGCAGCTGTGGGGCGATCCCTTCTATTTTCTCAAACGGCATCTGATTTCTGTTGGTTTAGGCCTGCTCGGATTAATCGTGACGATAAAAATGAATTATCATTTATTGCAGCGCTGGTCGGTGCGGCTGACTTGTCTTGTAATTGTATTGCTGGCGCTGATTTATGTGATGGGGATTGAGGCCAATGGCGCCAGACGCTGGCTTAAAATTGGCATTATTTTTCAACCTTCCGAATTGGCGAAGATGGCGGCCATTATTGTGACTGCAGCCTACTTAGGGCCGCGAATGGAGAGACGGCGTAAAATATCGATTTTTTCCGAGCCGTTTGTTCTTACGGGTATCATGGCGACTCTGGTTATGAGGCAGCCCGATATGGGAACCGCTGCGTTGATTGTGGCGCTTTGTCTGGTATTATATTTATTAGCCGGATTGCCGAAAAAAGAAATTATGGGGATGGTTGCGGTCGTAATTTTTGCAATAAGCTACTTTGCGACTTCCGCAGCCTATCGCGCGGAGCGGATTTCCGCCTGGCTGAATCCCTGGGACTATCAGTTGACAACAGGGTACCAAACGGTTCAGTCCTTATTGGCAATTGGTTCCGGCGGTTTTATGGGCACGGGCTTGGGCAAAGGCGCCAGCAAGTTTTATTATCTGCCGGAGGCGCACACAGATTTTGCCTTTGCTGTGTTATGCCAGGAACTTGGTTTTGTCGGAGCGCTGTTCGTGCTGATCCTTTTAGCCGGTTTGGCTTGGCACGGCATGCGGATTGCGCTGCGGGCGCCGGATGGATTTGGCGTATTGTTAGCCGGCGGAATGACGGTGTTGATTATTGGACAGGCGATTGGCAATATTGCCATGGTATCAGGGATGATTCCGGTAACAGGGGTTCCATTGCCATTCATTAGTTATGGGGGAACATCGCTGCTGGTGAATATGGCGGCAGTTGGTTTCTTGGTCAATGTGGGGCGGCAGTCTCGCAATGCTGTACCCGAAACAGCGGCGACGCCGCGGGAAACCTTGCCGCGGCAACGCAGGCTGCGTGTATTGTCTCCCAACCAGTTTAAGAAGCAATAGTAACGTCAAGTGGTGCAAAGAATCATAAAAATAGTAGACATATAAGAGGTTGAAAACGTGCAAAGAGTATCGATTTCTCATGCTACCCCAGGGATGGTGGTTGCGCGAAATATTTTTGGAGCGGATGGCAAACTGATGCTTGCGGAGGGAATGGAATTAACCCAAAGCAGGATTCGCCTATTGGAGAAAATAGGAATATTGTCGGTTTATGTTCGTAATCCCTATTTTGAGGGCGCAGAAGTCCCTGAAGTTATGCGTGAAGAAGTGCGTGTGCAGGCTGTTAGCAAAGTTCAGCAAGTATTCCGGGATTTCCGGATAACGCATCAGCTCAACGCGGATAAACTCCAGAACACAGCCCGGCAAATTGTGGCGGAGATTCTTTCGAATTCGCAGGTCATGCTGCACATGACGGAGATACGGACGCATGATGACTATACCTTTGTTCATTCGGTGCAGGTTTGCGCCATTGCGGTGTTGATCGGGACCGTGATGGGATATCCCAATCCGAAATTGATGGATTTAGCGTTAGGGGCTTTGCTGCATGATGTAGGAAAAATGATGATCCCGCAGGAAATCCTCAACAAACCCGGCAAATTGGAGCCGGAAGAAATGGCGATTATTAAATTACACCCGGAAAAAGGCTTCGAATTTTTACGGCAAAAACATCCCACTTTATCGTTGCTGGCCATGCATGTCGCTTTCCAGCACCATGAGAAGTATGACGGCAGCGGCTATCCACGGGGGCTGAAACAGAAAGACATCCACGAATATGCCCGCATTGTGGCGATTGCCGATGTGTATGACGCCCTTGTTTCCGATCGCCCGTACCGCGCAGGAATGCTGCCGCATGAGGCGTATGAAATCTTAATGGCATTGGTCGACAATCATCTCGATGGCGAGATTTTGCACTTGTTTTTACGCCACTTAGCCGTTTATCCGGTTGGCTGTGTTGTTCAGCTGAATACCGGTGATTACGGAGTGGTAATCGATGTCCGGTCCGGTTTGCAATGGCGGCCGGTGTTGCGGCTGATTGCGAATAAAAACGGGAAATTGTATCAGGGAGACGTGCAGGTGGACCTGGCGATTCATTTGACGACTGCGATTGCCCGCGTTGTTCCCGAGGATGAAATTTTTGCTCTTGGCTACCGGCCGGTCAAGATGATAGGCGGGTAGGGCTGGTTATGGCGAAAAGCCAGTGTTGGAACCATAGGAAGGGGAAGCAAATTTGAATATTCTCTTTTGGGATATCGATGGGACACTGATCCGGACATCAGGCGCTGGCTTGTACGCGTTTGAGCAAGCGACCAGCCAATTATGGAACCGGTCGGTTGACTTTTCTACTGTCCGTTCGGCCGGAATGACCGATCATTCGATTGCCGCCCAGATTGTCGAGGCGGTAGTAGGAAGGCAGCCGCTGCACGAAGAAATTATCACGTTAACGGACCGGTATGAAACGTTATTGCCTCAGCATCTTGCGAAACGGGCATGCAGGATATTGCCATCAATTTTTGAGACGTTAAATCATTTTCGCCATCAGGATGATTATAAAACCTTGTTGTTAACCGGCAACAGCCGCATCGGTTCGGAAATAAAATTGCAGCATCTTGGATTAGCGCAGTACTTTGATTTTTCCTACAGTGCGTTTTGTGATCATCGATCCAGCCGGATTGAGATTGCCCGTTCGGCGCTGCAGGCAGCAGAAGCGCTATGTCCACTGCAACAAGCGGCCAATCTCTTCGTCATTGGCGATACGCCGCATGATATCCAATGCGGACAGGCAATCGGAGCCTATACCGTTGCCGTAGCGACCGGTTCGTTTTCGGTGGAGCAATTGAACGGATATTCCCCTTGGTGGGCGCTGGACGAACTTCCTACGCCAGAACAGTTTCAGGCAAAAATTGAAGAAACAGCGAAACAGAAAAAAATTATCGGGGCGAATTCTATATAAGCTGAACGAAAAAGAAAGATGTGCCATTAGTATGCAGGTGCATCTTTCTCTATATCAACCGATTGTTGTTATTAGTGATAAGCGAATAGGAGAAGGTAGATGATTGATATTAAGGAGCGTGTTCGGAACCAGGCGCTGCAAGCCCGGATCGTCAGCGCACAAGATGCGGCAGCCATGATCAAACCCGGAATGAACGTCGCCACCAGCGGTTTTACCCCGGCCGGTTATCCCAAAGCCGTTCCGTTAGCGTTGGCGGAGAGAATAAAAAAAGAGCATTTTCAAATCAATTTGTGGACCGGCGCTTCCGTTGGCCAGGAATTGGACGGCGCGCTTGCCGAAGCGGGCGCAATCCGCAAACGACTTCCTTATCAAACGAATGATACCTTGCGCAAGTTAATCAATGATGGCAGCGTTGAGTATATCGACCTGCATCTGAGCCATGTTGCGCAGATGTCCCGCTCTGGGGACTTGGGCGGGAAAATTGATGTTGCGATCGTGGAAGCATGCGCGATTACCGAACAGGGGCATATCATTCCGACTACTTCCATGGGAAACTCCGCATCGTATGTCCAAAGCGCCGATATGGTGATTGTCGAGGTGAACACCAGTCAGCCGCTTGCGTTGGAAGGAATGCATGATGTTTACATTCCTCAGGATCCACCGTATCGTTTGCCGATTCCGCTTGTCAGGGTGGATGATCGTATTGGGACGCCCTATATCCCTGCGGGACCGGATAAAATTACCTGCATTGTTCCGTGCGATATTGCGGATGCGGTTCGGCCGTTGGCGGCCATTGATGACGCAGCGCGGGCCATTAGCGGCCACCTGATCGATTTTTTTGCCTTTGAAATCCGGCATGGCCGGCTGCCGCAGAATCTACTGCCGCTGCAATCCGGCGTTGGTTCGGTAGCCAATGCGGTCATGGCCGGAATGGTGCATGCGCCGTACCGGAATTTGCAGGTTTATACGGAAGTGATCCAAGATGGGATGTTGGATTTGATTGATGCCGGGAAATTGGATTTTGCCTCAGGGACATCCTTGTCGCCATCGCCGGAAGGATTGAAACGGTTGTATCGAAAGTTGCCGGAATATCAAGAAAAAATCATCCTGCGTCCGCAGGAAATTGCCAATAGTCCGGAACTGGTCCGGCGATTGGGTATTATCGCGATGAATACGGCCATTGAGTTTGACATGTACGGGCATGTGAATTCAAGCCATATTATGGGAACTAAAATGATGAATGGGATTGGTGGGTCTGGCGATTTTGCCCGCAATGCCCGTTTAAGTATTTTTTTCAGTAATTCTACCGCCAAATGTGGCGATATTTCTTCGGTTGTACCGATGTGTTCGCATATCGACCATACCGAACATGATATTGACGTGTTTATTACGGAGCAGGGCATCGCGGATGTTCGCGGATTAAGCCCGAAGGAACGGGCCAGGGTGATAATAAACAATTGCGCCCATCCGGATTATCGGCCGTTGCTGCTGGATTATTTACAGCGGGCGGAAAAAAGTACATGCTTTGCCCATACGCCGCATTTATTGGAGGAAGCGCTTTCCTGGCATACCCGGTTTTTACAGACGAAGTCGATGCGCTGAAAAAAAGAACAACGGAATTCTACGGTCCTTTTTCTAATTCGATTTGTCCATAGACGGTTAAACAACTACAAACAATCATAAGGGGGAAGAACAGTGGCTAACGAAACACTGGAAGCGAAAAAACAGGCTTATGATGCCAAGGTGGAAAAAGCGCTTGCCAAGCATCCGGAACGGAAAAACCTGGCGCACAACCGTTTGTATACACCCTTGGATACGGAAAATCTGGATTATGAACGCGATTTGGGATTTCCCGGCGAATATCCGTTCACACGCGGCGTGCAGCCGACGATGTACCGGGGCCGCCTGTGGACGATGCGGCAATACGCCGGTTTTGCAACGGCGGAAGAATCGAACCAGCGGTATAAGTATTTACTGGAACAGGGACAGACCGGCTTGTCTTGCGCGTTCGATTTGCCGACGCAGATTGGCTATGATTCGGATGATCCGATTGCCGAAGGCGAAGTGGGTAAAGTCGGTGTAGCCATTGATTCCCTGGCCGACATGGAAATCCTGTTTGACGGCATTGACCTTGGGAAGGTTTCCACCTCCATGACGATCAATGCGCCGGCTGCCGTTTTGTTGGCTATGTACATTGCCGTGGCCGAGAAGCAGGGCGTTTCGCCGGATAAACTCAATGGCACAATCCAGAATGATATTTTGAAAGAATATGCGGCGCGTGGAACGTATATCTTTCCGCCCCAGCCGTCCATGCGCCTGATTACGAATGTTTTTGAGTATTGCTCCCAGCATGTGCCGCAATGGAATACCATATCCATTTCCGGCTATCATATCCGGGAAGCCGGGTCGACAGCGGCGCAAGAAATCGCCTTTACCATTGCCGACGGCATCGCCTATGTCGACGCAGCCATTAAAGCCGGCCTCAATGTGGATGATTTTGCCGGACGGCTTTCCTTCTTCTGGAACGCCCACAACAATGTATTGGAAGAGGTTTGCAAATTCCGGGCGTCCCGGCGCGTCTGGGCGAAAGTCATGAAAGAACGGTTTGGCGCGAAGAACCCGAAATCCTGGATGCTGCGTGTGCATACACAAACGGCGGGATCGATGTTGACGGCGCAGCAGCCGGAAAACAATATTGTGCGGGTTACGCTGCAAACGGTGGCGGCTATTTTGGGCGGCACGCAGTCACTGCACACGAACTCCAAGGATGAAGCGCTGGCGCTGCCTACCGAAGATGCCGTGCGCACGGCCTTGCGGACACAGCAGATTGTCGCCTATGAAAGCGGCCTGGCGGATGTGGTCGATCCATTGGCCGGTTCGTACTACATTGAAGCCTTGACGGACCAGATTGAAAAAGAATGTTGGGATTATATCCACAAGATCGATGATATGGGCGGATCGGTAGTGGCCATTGAAAAAGGGTACATCCAGAGGGAAATTCAGGAAAGCGCCTATAAATGGCAGATGGAAGTCGAAACGAAACAGCGGATTATTGTTGGCGTGAATCAATTCCAGATCGAGGAAAAACCGCAGGAAGGCCTGTTGCGGATTGACGCGACGGTTGGCGAACTGCAAACTGCAAAATTGAAGGCGTTGCGGGCCAAACGGGATGATGCGGCACTGGCGAAGACGCTGGCTGCGTTAGAGGCTGCGGCCGCCGATGAGCAAAAAAATCTGATGCCATTTATTCTGGACGCAGTAAAAGCGTACGGGACGTTGGGTGAAATCTGCGGCGTACTGCGCAACGTGTTTGGTGAATACGAAGCGCACATCAGTCTGTAAGCGAAAAGGGAGCGGAGGAATGAATGATGGAAAAACGGATCCGAGTGCTTGTAGCCAAACCCGGTCTCGATGGGCACGACCGCGGAGCAAAAGTCGTTGCCCGCGCGCTGCGGGATGCCGGTTTTGAGGTTATCTATACCGGACTTCGGCAAACACCGGAAATGATTACCGAGACAGCGTTGCAGGAAGACGTGAATGTGATCGCCTTGAGCCTGTTGTCCGGCGCGCATAATACTATTTTTCCGAAGGTGTTGGACTTGATGAAAGCCAAGAACATGGAGGATATCTTGTTAATCGGCGGCGGGGTTATTCCGGATGCTGATATTCCCGGGCTAAAGGCAGCCGGAGTGGCTGAAATTTTTACACCGGGAACGCCTACGGCGGCGATTATTGAATTTATCAAAGCCAACGTGAAATAAATGTAGACTTACTTCAGGTGGAGTTTTACCCTCCGGGCACAGGTTACTCCATCGGAAGTGCCTGTGCCCCGTATGGGGTATTACAGGCTGTGAGAAGGATAACCTGTTTCATGCAGTATTGGAGGAACGGATTGCGAAAATAGAGGCGGTGCAGCTATGATGGATATTGCCCGGGAAATAGTAGCCGGATCGCCACGGGCGCTTGCCAGAGCGATTACGGCGATCGAAAATGAATATGAAGAAGCTTCTGCTATCATGCAAAAATTATATCCGCATACCGGCCGGGCGTATGTCATTGGCATTACCGGACCGCCGGGGGCGGGGAAAAGCACGTTAACGGACAGGCTGGCAAAAAAATGCCGGGAGCAGGGAAAAACGGTAGGGATTATCGCGGTCGACCCGACCAGCCCTTTTACTGGCGGGGCGATATTGGGCGACCGCATCCGCATGAATGAACTGACCCTGGATCCCGGAGTATTCATCCGCAGCATGGGAACGCGGGGCAGCCTGGGCGGCTTGGCGCTGAAAACTGCGGATGTCGCCAAGATTATGGATGCCGCCGGCAAAGATATTATTTTTATTGAAACGGTAGGAGTCGGGCAATCGGAAGTGGATATTGTCAAAACAGCGGATACCACCATTGTTGTTCTGGTTCCCGGGTTGGGCGACGATATTCAGGCGATTAAGGCCGGAATCCTTGAAATCGGCGATCTGTTTGCCATCAACAAGGCCGACCGTGACGGGGTTGACCGTTTGAATACGGAACTGGAAATGATGCTGGATTTAAATCAAAGGCAGGTGCAATGGCGGCCCAAAGTTTGCCGGACTATTGCCAGCAGAGGGATTGGCATCGATGAGCTGATGCAACGAATTGAAGAACACCATGTGTATTTGGCCGCTTCCGGCGAATTGGCGCTCCGGCGTACCCAACGGACACGGGATGAACTTCTGGCGCTTCTGGAAGAACAAATTAACCGCCGGGTGGGAGAGCGGATGAGGGCTTCCGGGGAACTTGATTTTCTGGTGGCCAGCATTGAACAGCGAAAGCAGGATCCTTATTCGGTGGTCGCTGCCCTGGTGGACAGTTACTTGGCATAGTGCCGATTGCGGCAAACGAGAAGGAGGGTTTTGGATGTTTACTGTTTTGAAGGTCGACCATATCGGTATTGCTGTGAAAGATATGGAAGCGGCCAAGAAATTTTACACGGAAATACTAGGGATGGCGGCGCAGGGCGAGGAAGTGGTGGAGCAGCAAAAAGTAAAAGTCTGCTTTATTCCCAGCGGCGACAGTGAGATTGAGCTGTTGGAATCGACTTCGCCGGATGGGCCGATCGCGAAATTTATTGAAAAAAACGGGGAAGGGATCCAGCACATTGCCCTGCGGGTTGATAATATTGAGGCGGCTATTGCCGAGCTCAAGGCAAAGGGCGTGCGGTTAATCGATGAAGAACCGCGGTACGGAGCGGGCGCAGCCAGTATCGCCTTTGTCCATCCCAAAGCAACCGGCGGCATTTTATTGGAATTATCGCAGCGCGATTAGAATAGTTAGGCAACAAAAAAAGAACGGTTTTTGACGTCGCAGATTGTCAACCGTTCTTTTTCTGTTTGTTGTTCATAACTGCGCAAGAGGGCCAGGGTATGGTGAACCGTTTGTTCCAACGCGCGTGTTTTTTTACTTTGTTTATACAGACTGCAGGAAAAAGAACAGGAAACAAAAATCTTTTGTCTAAATGCTGTTGTATAGAAGCGTTTAGACAATGCTAAAAAATTTGCAGGTTGCGGTTGGTAACAACCGGTCCATGCAAGTAGGATGTGGGCTATGATCAGTCAAATACCGGGTGAAATCCGTTTGGTAATGGAAACGTTGGTGCAGGAAGGTTATTTGGCCTTTTTAGTGGGCGGAGCGGTCCGCGATTTGCTGGGAAATCGTCCGATCAGTGATTATGATATTTCGACGGACGCATGGCCGGAGGAAGTGATCCGCGTGGCCGGACAAGCCGGTTGGCGGGTGATTGACCAATTAGGTCAAAATTTTGGCGTAGTTCTTGTCGTGGTGGCAGGCAGGCCGATTGAAGTGGCCACGTTCCGCGGCGAACTGTACGGCGAGGACAGCCATCGGCCGACGGAGGTCTGGTATTCCCATGAAGTGGTCAGTGATCTTGCAAGGCGGGACTTCACCATCAATGCGATGGCGATGGATCATTCCGGCGAGGTGATCGATCCTTTCGGCGGCCGGCAGGATTTGGCGGCCGGTCTGATCCGGGCGGTCGGAGACGCCCATGTGCGTTTCCGCGAAGATGCGCTCCGGATGTTTCGCGCCTGCCGGTTTGCGGCGCAGCTTGGTTTCCGGATTGACGAGACGATTTTGCAGGCGATTCCCGGTCAACTGGAACGTGTTGCCGGACTGTCTTTGGAACGCGTAAGGGACGAAGTAGAAAAAACGCTGCTGGCAGAATATTGTAGTCAAGGGTTGGATGCCATGCTGCGTACCGGACTTTTGAATGCCCAGTGCCGGACACGGTCGCGGGGTGAATACCGGCAGCTTTCTATTTTGCCGGAATTGCAGCATCTTGCCGATTTGCCGCAAGAACGCAAATATCACCGGATGGATGCCTGGCGGCATACCTTGACGGCGGTACAAGCCGCCAAACCGGACCGGCTTATCCGTTGGGCAACCTTGCTGCACGATGTCGGCAAAGGAATGCCGGGTGTGCGCGGCCGGGATGAAGCCGGGGCTGTCTTTGACCATGGGCATGAAGAAGCAGGTGCGCAATTGGCGAAAGATATCGTCCGCCGATTGCAATTGCCGCCGGATCTTCAGGAGAGAATTGTGTGGTTGGTATCCAGGCATATGCGCTTTTATTTTTGCTTGTACCGGAATCCATTGGCGGCAAACCATTGGCTGCGGCAAGAAATTCAATCCAAATCATTCCGAAACTGCCGGTTAATGCTGGAGGCGTTTCAACAGCTAACGGAAGTATGCACGGCCGATTGTTTGGCGTCCGGGCCTGCCGATCAAGCTGAGCAGAGTGCAGCGAGGACTGTGGAATTTGGCGCTTATCTGCAAACCCTGATTCGCAGTATGCCTGTGCATACCACCGATATTGCTTACGATCCGGCAGAGCTGCTTGCTGTTTTGGGCAGCCCGCAGATGATGGGGCCATTTCTTAAGATCATGCTGCATCGGATCCAAGATGGTGAATTAGCCAACGATCGACAAATAATCTATGCTGCGGCGAAAAAGTGGATTGCCAGAAAACAGCAAAAACAGGAACTGGAATAGGTAATTGTTATGCACGAACCTCTACTTTGGTATCGTAAAAAGTGCTTCCGTTTGCTTTGTCGGTCAAACGTGGTGAAACTAACGCGTTCACCGTTCGGCCGTTAAGCGAATGGCCGAGTCCCCAGACCCCTTCGGCGACAACAACGCCGGGGGGGACTTTTGTTGTAACCGTCAATTGAAACTCAACTTCCCCCAATTCGTTATACGCAATTACGGTTTGCCGGTCATGTAATTTCCGGTCGGCCGCATCCTGCGGATTCATCAGCAAATCCATTGTCCTCCGCTGGGCGAGCAAGTCCGCCCTTTCCAAAAACGACGAGTTCAGGCCATATACACTGGGGGCGGTCATCAGACAGAGCGGTTGTTTTCCACCATGCGGCGGAAAATACTCTGGCAGAGTAGCTGTTTCCAACCGGTTTTCAATTTCGATTTTGCCGGAAGGCGTTTTAAATGTTGTTTTATAGTTGTCTGGCAGGGATAATTCCACTAATTCACCGCGCATGAGCCGTTCTTGCGCCGCGCTGTCCAGCCAATTGGTGGAGTGGGTGATCAACTCATCGATTGCTTCATCAGCACTCTGGGCAAAAAAAGGATCGTGAAAGCCCATTTTTTGCGCGAGGAGCTGGAATACATCCCAGTTGGAGCGGGCTTGGCCGACCGGGGCGATGACCGGTTTTACCCGGCGGAGGCAATAATGTCCATAGGCGCAATAAAGGTCGCTGTGTTCCAGCGAAGACGTGGCCGGCAAGATGACGTCGGCGTAACGGGCCGTATCGGTTAAGAAGCGTTCATGAACCACGGTGAACAGATCTTCCCGCTCCAGACCCTTCAGGATCCGGTTTTGATCCGGACAAACCGCAGCCGGGTTGCCGTGATAAACATACAGGCTTTGCAGCGGTGGCTGGATTTCTGTTAAGGCCATTCCCAATTGATTGATATTGATGCTGCGGGTTGGTGTGCTGATGAAATCTTCGCGGGTAATTTGTCCCATTGCAAAGGCGCTGCTGGCGGATGTGCCGGCTGTTGCGCCGCCGCCGGGCTTCGTCCAGGCGCCGGTTAACGCTGGCAGGCAAAGAATGGTTCGGACTGTCATAGCGCCATTGCCGTAGCGCGATAAACCGCTGCCAATGCTGATAAAAGGAACTTTGGCCCGGCCGTAAGCCAATGCCATTGCTTCAATAATTGCCGGCGGCAGGCCGCTGATTTCGGACGCGGCCTCCGCTGTCCAGCGGGGCAGGATTTCACGCTGAAAATTGTCATAGCCTTGGACTCGCTCGGCTAAAAATTCCTTATCCAGGAGTTCTTGTTTTGCCAGTATATGCATCATACCCAAAGCTAACGCCGCATCGCTGCCGGGACGGACCAGGTAGACTTGATCGGCAATGCCGGCGGTGGGTGTTTCATACGTGTCGATCAGCCAGACAACCGCTCCGTTCTTTTTGGCTTCCTTGACATACTGTAAAAAATGAATGTTCGTCGCGGCTGCGTTGCTGCCCCATAGGATAATCAGGTCGCTTGATTTGACTTCTTGCGGGTGTGGTGCTAAAGTAGAACCCATAATTGCTTTCCAGCCGTAGCCTTTGGCAGGGGAACAGATCGTCCGTTCCAGCCGGGATGCCCCCAGTTGATAGAAAAAAGCGTGACCGGCATTGCGTTGCAGGAGCCCCATGGTTCCGGCATAAGAACAGGGGAGAATGGCTTCTGGACCGTATTCGGCGATGATGGCTTGCCAGCGATCGGCAATATGATTGACTGCTTTCTCCCAAGAAACCGGTGTAAAATGATTTGCCCCTTTCGGACCGGATCGGAGCAGCGGAGTTGTCAGCCGCTCCGGCGAATGAACGGTGCGCTCATAATGATTCATTTTGACGCATAATGTCCCGTTGGTAAATGGGTGGCAGGGATCGCCCTGGACTGCGGTTGCCAGTCGGCCATCTGTAGTGATTAACAGCCCGCAGGCATCCGGACAATCGTACGGGCAGATGGAAGGACAGGTTGCCATGGTTGCGGCCTCCTTAAAAATTTTTATGAAAATCTTGGGTCTCTGCTTCCATTATAGCAGAGGCAGGTTCTTTTTCGAGCGGTTAAATCAATTTGTGAGGCGAATTCGTATGTTTGTAGTGAACAAAGGGAAAAAAATAGTTTTGATTGCCGTGTTTCTTTGTCTTGGCATGATGGCGCCGTTTGCCGGCAATGAAGGGAATTATGGATCGATCGCTGCTGCGAAGCTGCTGCGCCCGCAAGTTACATCGGGTTCTTCGGCAGTGACGCGGGTAGCGGCAAAACCGATGCTGCGCTGGACCATTGTTGCCGGCGCGGTTAGCTATGAAGTGGAATTTTTAAGCGGTCTGCCGGAAAATCCCCGCGGCGCGGATCCCTCGGACAAGCGGTTGTTTTCCGCTACCAGTTATACGAACGGCTATAATGCGGATCTTACGGCGTTTGCCGGGCAAAAAATATTTTGGCGCGTGCGGGCGTTGGATTATGACCGAAATCCGATCGGCGTATATTCGGAAGCGGCTGCGGTCTATGTGGATTCTGCCCTTGCAATGCAATTAAAACCGGTTATCAATACGGTGTTTAATGCCGATGGACTCCCCACTCCCCTGTACCCGGCATATGCCTGGATTGGTGTGAATGGCGCCGTGAAGCATGAAGTGGAGCTTACCCGCCAGTTGCCGGAAAACCCGAATGGAACGGAACCGTCCCGATACCGGATTTGGTCCAAACAGGTGGACAGTTCGTTTGATTGCTATGATGATTTACCGCGGATTGATCCCGGCACCTATTATTGGCGGGTGCGGGCTTTGGACGAAAACGGGGATCCTGTAGGTGTGTATTCGGACGTCGGCAAGTTCGTTGTCGACTGGAAAAAAGGCGCCTACGCCGCTGCGTTTGGGGACAGTATAACCCATGGCGGAGGAGGAGTATCCTATCCGCCTTGCAATTGGGATTACAGTTATCAGACGTTTTTACGGTTCAGGGCTGTAAACCTTGGCCGCAGCGGGGACACCTCGGAGACCATGCTGGACCGCTTTGATGCAGATGTTTTGCCGGTTCACCCCCGTTATTTGCTGATTCTGGGCGGCAGCAACAGCTTGCGCGGCGGGACTCCGCCGGAACAGGTCATTGCGGAATTGGCAGCGATTCGCGATAAATGTATTGCCAATAAGATCAGGCCTATTTTTTTAACCCTGCCGCCGATCAATCCGGATTCCATCCAGAAGGTATTTAACGAACCAACGGTGGATAACTGGCGGGAAGCGTTCGATACAGTCAACGAATTTATCCGCCAGCAACCATATTATATTGATATTGAGCCGTATTTGGGCGATGACCAGCGGATGCTGCCGGTATCGTACGGCGTGGATGGATTGCATCCAGACACGGCGGGCAAAAAAATTATGGCCAGGGTGATTAACGATAATTGGAAACGGGTTATTCGGTAATTGCCGACCCGAAAAACCGGCTGATGGGCAGTGATGTTGCTGTCTCAGCCGGTTTTTAATGTTTTGGGATTGCAAAGATTATGTTCATCCGGCAGGAAATTGGCCGGTAAGTATGTAATCTATACACAACGCAAACTGCTTGCTTTTTGTATTGGTAGGAAGGACGGATCGACTTCATGGCAGAGATTACAATCGCTCAACGCAAACGTATCGCGATTTTTTTTGCGCTTTTATTTTTTTCCTTGCTGGTTCTTATGGGACGGATTGCCTGGGTGCAATTTATCGATGGCAAAAACCTTACTGAAAAAGCTACCCAGCAATTGCAGGAAAGCCGGTCGTTGCAGTCGCCGCGCGGCGCTATATTCGATCGCAATGGCCGCAAGCTGGCGGTGAGCGGTATGACCAAGTCTTTGTATGTGAACCCGGCGGTTTTGAATATTGATCCGGAGGAGGCGGCGAACCTGCTGGCGCCGGTATTGGAGATGACCCCGGCGGATCTTAAGGAACGGCTGAGCCGGAAAAGCAATTTTGTCTGGTTGAAACGGACCATGGAACCGGATAAATCACAAGAAGTGATCGACATTATCAAGGATCGAAAGTTAACCGGGTTTGAGTTTGAAGAAGAAAGCCGGCGTTATTACCCGAACGACATGTTGGCCGCCCAAGTGCTGGGTTTTGTCGGCACAGATGATGTTGGTCTGGACGGTATTGAAATGTCGTTGGATAAGACGATCAAAGGGGAGCGGATCAAAAAAGTATTTGAAACCGACAGTCATGGGATCCCGATCTTCCGCTCCATATTTTCGTATACAACCCACAACCAAGGGAAAAATGTGTATTTAACCTTGGACAGCACCATCCAGTTTATTGCGGAGAAAAGTTTGGATGCTGCGATGGCCAGGACACAGGCGCGGGCGGCGACGGTCATTATTATGAACCCCAAAACCGGCGAAATTCTCGCCATGGCAAACCGGCCCAGCTATAATCCAAATTATTTTTATAAGTATGGCCAAAAAGAATGGAAGAACCGGGCGGTATCCGACCTGTATGAACCGGGTTCCACCTTCAAGTCGATTGTGGCGGCCGCCGCCCTGCAGGAAAAATTGGTGCGGGCCAATGAGATTTTTATGGACAATGGTTATATTGATGTTTCCGGGCGGATTATCCGCAATTGGGACGGCGGCGGAGGGGGCGCCCTTTCGTTTATCGATATCATCAAAAATTCGGTCAATACCGGCTTTGTCCAGGTTGGATTACGGGTTGGAGCCGCAAAATTAAACGAATATGTCCGGGCCTTTGGGTTCGGACAAATAACAGGGATTGAATTGCCGGGCGAAGAAGAAGGTCTGCTGTTCGGCGTGAAAAATATGAGCGCTTCCGACTTGGCAAGCATGTCCATCGGGCAGGGGGTGGCCGTAACGCCGCTACAACTGGTTACCGCCGTTGCTGCGATTGCCAATGATGGTGTGCTGTTAAAACCGCATATTGTACGCGAGGTCCGGGCGGAAGATGGAACGGTGGAACGCATGGCCAATGCAGAACCGGTTCGGCAGGCGATTAGTCCTGAAACGGCAAAAGAGTTGGTCGGGATGTTGGAAAAGGTGGTCTCGGAAGGCGGCGGGCAAAAGGCGATTGTCAAAGGCTATCATTTTGCCGGCAAAACCGGGACGGCGGAAAAATTGCGCCAAGACGGCGGCGGGTATGAATCCGGGCATTATATTGCGTCCTTTGTTGGCTTTGGGCCGGTAGAAGATCCACAAGTGGTTGCGCTCGTTGTGATTGATGATCCGCGCGGAGTTTATTATGGCGGCCAAATTGCTGCGCCGGTTTTCAGTGAAATCATGACCCAGGTGGTGAGGTATTTGAACCTTTCGCCGCAGGGGGCAGTGAATATTGGGCAGCAAGCTATTCTGCCGGTGGCTGACAATAAGAGCTATTCCAACGTGTCGGCATACAAGGGAACTGTTCCGGCCGGAAAGCGGGTCGTTCCCGATGTTGTCGGTAAAACAATGCGTGAAGCCGGTGAATTGCTCAATAGCCGAGGATTGGCGTTCATTCCGGAGGGCAGCGGAATTGCTGTCCGCCAGAGTATTGGCGCGAACAACCTGGTTGATGCGGATAGCGAAATTATTGTTTATTTTGAAGCCCGGCCCAGATGACTCGAGGCCGTTATCTGTCAAGTCAAATAGCAGGAATTTTGGAAAAAATCGCGAAATAATTACTGATATAGAAAAGGATATGTTTTTTCCTGTTAATATAGTTATTATATGAAGGAGGAAACCGTATGGCGCTTATTTTGGATGGCAAGAAAGTGGCTGCGGCTGAAAAAGGAAGCCTAATCGCGAAGGTTGCTGAACTGAAAGAGAAGGGTCAAATTTGTGGCCTGGCAATTGTCATGGTTGGTGATAATCCGGCATCCCGTATCTATATGAACCGTTTGGATAAACTGGCGAAATCCATCGGCATGGAATCGAATATGTACCATTTGCCGAAGGAAACGTCGCAGGACGAGTTGTTGGCTCTGTTGGCCCGGCTCAATGCCGATCCGAGCGTCCATGGAATTATCCCCATGATGCCGATGCCGGCGCATATTAATCCAGATGTTGTCGGTGAGGCAGTTTCGGCGCAAAAAGATGTGGATGCCATTCATCCGTACAATGTAGGACTGTTTGCTTCCGGAAAAAGTGTTTGGGCAGCCAGTACACCGCGAGCGGTGATGGCGATTCTCGATTATTACAACATTCCACTGGCTGGCCGCCATGCGGTAGTGATTGGCCGCAGCAACGTAGTGGGCAAGCCGATGACGCATTTGCTGCTGGGGCGCAATGCCACGGTTACGGTATGCCATTCCAAGACGGTCAACATGGCGGATATTCTTCGGCAGGCGGATGTCATTGTTGCTGCTGTTGGCGTTCCACGGATGGTAAAAGCGGATATGGTCAAGCCGGGAGCGGTAGTGGTGGATGTGGGAATTAACGAGATCGAAGATGAAATTGTCGGTGACGTGGATTATGGCGAAGTAGAGAAGGTCGCGGGAGCGATTACCCCGGTACCGGGTGGTGTCGGGTCTGTAAGTACGATTATGGTTATGCAGGCAGTCTTGCGAGACTTTGAGGTTTTGCATAAATAACATCGATGACGAGTACGGCGGGGTTAGATCGTAACCAAAGGGCATCGGTCAAGGATGAATCCGCTCCAAGATTTTGCTTGTAAAGGCTAAGTCTTGGAGCCTATTTATCCGTGGATTTGTGTGATGAATAGGGGGTGGTGTTTCTGCACGAGATGGCAATTGCACAAGGGATACTTGGAATAGCGTTAGACACTGCTGCCCAAAACGATGCTGCGAAAATCCTTCGG
>Ga0316604_10000857_pt1 | contig 31774 bp, 25 predicted proteins | sample OWC_soil_day20_C_FD_207650 | JGI IMG/M metagenome (GOLD analysis project Ga0316604, IMG submission 207650) | Wetland soil microbial communities from Old Woman Creek delta, Ohio, United States - OWC_soil_day20_CT | ecosystem: Environmental > Terrestrial > Soil > Wetlands | place: USA: Ohio... | reverse complement strand
GGAATGAACGCATCCATCCGGACTGACCGTCCGTCGATGATCACCAGGATTTCATTCGGATCTATTTCCGGAACAGTGCGCTGTAAAAAGTCTTTGACCTGCGTGTTGGCCGGGATCGTCAGCGAAAATATTCGAATCCAAGACGATACCCAGCAAATGTTTAGCGCCCATTACCGCGCCGATCCCGCCGTGTCCGCTGAACCGGCTTGGGAAGACAAAGCCCGGCCTGCCAAATACTGATAGTCATCCGGCAATTTGTCGAGACGCGTGGACAAGGTTTTCATATCGACTCGTAAAATGGAATCCGGCATCCTGTATTAATCTCCCGAACGTAATCCAGTCCATCTGCTAAACTCACTTTAGTAATTAACAAAAAAATTCTACAGGGCTACAAGATTTACCTTCTGATTAGCTAATATGTTGGGGAAAAGGAGTCCGAAAGGACCGGGCAGTATAGACAATAGGAAGACCTTAGGCCGAAATATGGACTGGTTAATGAAAAAGCTGCATAGCTGATAGAAGAAAAAGAAAGCTTGCCAGCGGTGGAGTCTTCGGGATAAAATGAAGGCACAGAAAGAACCGATGCAAAATTGCGGACTTGGCTATAAGAAAGAGTTGCTGGGTCAGGCCGGTTGAACACGAAAGAAAGGGGCGGACAATGATGGGGCAGAAAAACTATGATGCTTATCAGACCGAGTATTCCCCAAACAAGCTATTTGATAAAATTCTCCTGTATGCGAAGGAACTCAGCGCCGCTCTCGTTTACAAAGCGTTGCAGCTGTATTATGTGACCCGAAAGCCTGAGGTGCCGTTAAAAGTAAAAACCACGATTTACGGGGCGCTTGGCTATTTAATTCTGCCATTGGACGCGGTTCCTGATTTGCTGCCAATGGTCGGCTATGGTGATGATGCAGCAGCGATTGCGATTGCTTTTGCGGTGGCTTACATGTATATTGATGAGACCGTGCGAGAGAAAGCCAAAGCGAAGCTCGTCAGTATTTTCGGTAAAGATGTGTTGAAGATTATCGAAGGCTAAAGAAGAAGGATATATTTGTATAGGGAAGCGATCAGCCTCCGCCTAGCGGCGAATGCTGGTCGTTTTTTGATCGCAGCGGATGGCAGTGCTGCCAGTAGCGTTTCCACGCGAAATGTTTGCCAGCAAGAGACGATAATTTCAGCCGATTGGCAGGAATTTTCCGATTTGTGGTAAATGTAAAAAATATCTATAGTAGTGCGGAAACGTCATTTTGACGACCGGGGGGATATGATGAACCAGAATCCTGAACAAAAAGCAAGAGACAACATTGACAGGCAGCTTGCCGCTTGCGGCTGGGTCATTCAGAACAAACAACAGATGAACTTGTTCGCCGGAGCGGGCGTGGCGGTTCGCGAGTACCAGACCAGCGTCGGGCCGGCCGATTATATTCTGTTCGTTGATCAAAAGCCGGTCGGCGTGATCGAGGCCAAGCGCGAAGAGGCCGGCCATACGATCAGCATGGTGCACGAACAGGCGGCTGAGTACGCGGTCAGCAAATTAAAATATCTCCATAACGATCCTTTGCCGTTCGTGTATGAAAGCACAGGCGTGATTACGCTGTTTACCGACTGCCGCGATCCGAAGCCCCGCTCGCGCAGCGTGTTTGTGTTCCATCGGCCGGAGACTTTACGCGAACTGCTGAAAAAAGATAAACCGCTGCGGGCCAGGTTGTTTTGTGATATCCCCGCACTGCCGGAGACAGGTCTGCGTGACTGCCAGATCCGAGCGATCAGGAACCTGGAGCAGTCGTTCAGAGAGAACCGCCCGCGCGCCCTGATCCAGATGGCGACCGGCTCGGGCAAGACATTCACAGCGATTACGGCGATTTACCGCCTGCTCAAATACGCCGACGCCAAGCGCGTTCTTTTCTTGGTCGACACGAAGAACTTGGGTGAACAGGCCGAACAGGAGTTTTTATCTTATCTGCCCAGTGATGATAACCGGAAATTCACGGAGTTATACAATGTTCAGCGTCTCAAATCGAGCTACGTGGCGACGGACAGTCAGGTCTGCATCAGCACGATCCAGCGTCTCTATTCGATCTTGAAAGGCGAGGAACTGAACGAAGCGGCGGAAGAACTGAACCCGGGCGAAGTGCGGTGGGAGAAACGCGAGCCGTTACCTGTCGTCTATAATGATAAGCTGCCAAGCGAATTTTTTGACTTCATCGTCATCGACGAATGCCACCGCAGCATTTATAACCTGTGGAAGCAGGTGTTGGAATACTTTGACGCCTTTTTGATCGGCCTGACGGCAACGCCGGACAAAAGGACGTTCGGCTTTTTCAACCAAAACGTTGTCAGCGAATACACGCATGAGGAAGCTGTGACCGACGGCGTCAACGTTGGCCACAGCGTATACCTGATCGAAACGGAAATCAGCCGGCAGGGCGGTGTCATCTGGAAAGGCGAATACGTCGACAAGCGGGAGAAGCTGACGCGCCGCAAGCGTTGGGAGCTGCTCGACGAGGATCTTAATTATTCGGCGAAAAAGCTTGACGACGAAGTCGTCAACCCCAGCCAGATCAGGGCGATCATCAAGACCTTCAAGGAAAAACTGTCGGAAATGTTCCCGCATCGCCAAGAAGTGCCGAAGACGCTGGTTTTCGCCAAAACGGACAGCCACGCCGACGACATCATCAACATTGTGCGCGAGGAATTCGGCGAAGGCAATGATTTTTGCAAGAAAATCACGTATAATGCTGACGAGGACCCCAAGTCGGTCCTGGCGCAATTTCGCAACGACTATTCGCCGCGCGTGGCCGTCACGGTCGACATGATCGCCACGGGTACCGATGTACGGCCGCTCGAGTGTCTGCTGTTCATGCGGGACGTGAAAAGCCGCAACTATTTTGAACAGATGAAGGGACGCGGGACGCGGATCATCACGCTCGACGACCTGCGCAAGGTGACGCCGTCGGCGCAGTACACGAAGGACCATTTTGTAATTGTCGATGCGGTCGGGGTGACGAAGTCACTCAAGACGGACAGCCGGCCGCTGGAAAGAAAGCCGACAACGCCTCTGAAGGACCTGTTGGCCGCTGTAACGGCCGGGGCGCGTGACGAGGATTTGTTTACCTCGCTGGCCAACCGCCTGTTGCGCCTGGATAAGCAGATGACCGAGGGCGAGCGGGCGCAGTTCGAACAAAAAAGTTTGGGCTGGGGCGTTAACCAGACTGCGAAGGCCCTCTTGGCCGCCTACGATCCCGACCAGATTGCCGAGACGGCGCGCAGCCTCTTCGACCTGCCGCCCTACGCGGAGCCGGACGAAGCACAGTGGAAGGAAGTGCAGACGGCGCTGGCCCACGAGGCGGCAGCTGTGTTCCACGGTGAACTGAATACTTACATCGAAAACGTGCGCAAGGCGCACGAGCAGGTCATCGACAACGTGAACATCGACCGGGTCACGCGCGCCGAATGGGACACGCAGTCCAAGGTGTTGGCCGGCGACCTGGTTGCGGACTTTGCCGCCTACCTAGCCGCACACAAAGACGAGATCACGGCCTTGCAGATTTTCTACAATCAGCCTTACCGGCGGCGTGAATTGACCTATAAAATGATCCAGGACCTGCTTGAACGGATTAAGCTCGACAAGCCGGTGTTCGCCCCGCTGCGTGTCTGGCAGGCCTATGAACAGCTTGACCAGGTGCAGTGCGGCAACCCGAAAAACGAGCTGGTCGCGCTCGTATCTCTGCTGCGCCGGGTGAGCGGCATCGACGCGGCGCTGACGCCGTACGACCGCACGGTCGACAAGAACTTTCAAGAATGGGTTTTCCGCAAGCAGGCGGGGGCCGCGCCCAAGTTCACGCCCGAGCAGATGGACTGGCTGCGGATGATGAAGGACCATATCGCCATGTCGTTCCACTTGGAGCGGGACGATTTCGACTATTCGCCGTTCAACGCCCACGGCGGCCTGGGCCGCATGTGGCAGCTGTTCGGCGAGCAGACGGATGTGATTATTGCAGAACTAAACGAGGGATTGGTGGCTTAACTATTATGCATATGCCCAAAGGTTGGATAGATTCAAAAGTGGGGGATGTATTTGCTGTTATAGGCGGAGGGACTCCATCGACCAAGATTTTGGAATATTGGGATGGCTGTATACCTTGGATAACAAGTGCAGATATTCAACCAAACCACGAAATAGTACCGCGTAAATATATTACTAAGTTAGCGGTTGAAAATTCGACGACAAATATTGTTCCCCAAGGGTCACTTGTTGTGGTAACAAGAGTCGGATTGGGGAAAATTGGTTTAGCAGCAACGGAATTGTGTTTTAGTCAAGACTGTCAGGCGTTATTAGGTGAACCAGATTTGATTGACAGTAAGTTTGCATTGTACCAACTTTCTTTGTTAGTACAGGATTTTCTGTCGTCATCTAGGGGGACAACAATTGCTGGTGTCACAAAAAAACAGTTGCTTGATACCCTATTTTGTATCCCGCCCCTTGCCGAGCAGCACCGCATCGTCGCCAAGCTCGAGGAGCTGTTCAGCGAACTGGATAAGGGAGTGGAGACGCTGAAGACCGCCCGTGAGCAACTGAAGATCTACCGCCAGGCGGTTTTGCAGGCAGCTTTTGCAGGCAAGCTGACGGAAGAATGGCGGAATGGACAGCAAGGGTTACCGACAGGCGGGATGCTGTTAAAGCAGATTAGTTTAGAGCGTGAAAAACAACACAAGCTGTTGGGAAAAAAAGCAAAAGATATAGCGTGCTTATCTGAAGAGGAACTTGCCGTACTGCCAATTCTTCCAGAACAGTGGCATTGGGGTAAATTAGCAATAATGGCAGAAATTATTGGAGGGATTACTAAAGGGCGAGATTTTAAAGACAAAAAAATAATAACCTTGCCGTATCTACGAGTCGCCAATGTGCAGGATGGCTACCTTGATTTGCGTGAGATGAGAGAGATTGAACTACTCGAAGATGAAAAAGAGAAATACCTGTTGCGGAAGAACGATATTCTATATACAGAAGGCGGCGACAAGGACAAGCTGGGTAGAGGAACGATTTGGAATGATGAAGTAAAGGATTGCGTTCATCAAAACCATATCTTTAGAGCCAGAATATACGGCGGAATGCTTGTTCCAAAGTATGTTGCATATTTTTCGCAAACTAAGACTGCTAAGAACTACTTTTACAAGAGTGCGAAGCAAACCGTCAACTTGGCGTCGATTAACATGACTGTTTTGAGCAATTTGCCAATGCCTGTCCCTAATGTTTTTGAGCAGCAGAAAATCGTTGCCGAAATCGAAACGCGCCTCTCGATCTGCGACAAGTTCGAAGAGGCGATCGAACAAAGCCTGGCGCAATCAGAGGCGCTGCGGCAAAGCATCTTGAAGCGGGCTTTTGCCGGCAAGCTGGTGCCGCAGGACCCGAGCGACGAGCCGGCCGCCAAGCTGCTGGCGAGAATCAGAGCCGAGCGAGCGGACAAGACGCCGGAAAAGAAGACGACCAAAGGAAGGACCAAGAAATGAGCGACAACAACACATCAAGCGTAATATCCAAGGTCTGGAGCTTTTGCACGGTCTTAAAAGACGACGGCGTGAGCTACGGCGACTACCTGGAGCAGCTGACCTACCTGTTGTTCTTAAAACTGGCGGACGAGTTTTCCAAGCCGCCCTACAACCGCAAGCTGCCAATCCCGGCCGAATATAACTGGGAGAGTTTGACCGACATGCGCGGTGCGGCGCTCGACACCCATTACGGCGCGCTGCTGCGCGAGCTCGGCAAGCAAAAAGGCATGCTCGGGCAGATCTTTACCAAATCGCAAAACAAGATCCAGGACCCGGCCAAGCTCTACCGCCTGATCGACATGATCGACAAGGAGCAGTGGAGCACCATGGGGGCCGACGTCAAGGGCAAGATTTACGAAGGCCTGCTGGAGAAAAATGCCGAGGACACCAAGAGCGGCGCCGGGCAGTATTTCACGCCCCGCGCGTTGATTAAAGCAATTGTAAAATGCATGCGGCCCGAACCGCTGAAGACGGTTGCCGACCCGGCCTGCGGAACGGGCGGATTTTTGCTGTCAGCTTACGACTACATCGAGGCCAACTATGCCCTCGATAAGGAGCAAAAACGCTTCCTGAAGTACGAAACTTTTTTCGGCAACGAGATCGTCGCCAATACGCGGCGGCTGGCGCTGATGAATATGTTTTTGCATAACATCGGTGACATCGACAGCGACAACTTCATTTCGCCGGCCGATGCGCTGGTGGCCGACACAGGCCTGCGGGTTGACTACGTGCTCGCTAATCCGCCGTTCGGCAAGAAAAGCAGCATGACCTTCACCAATGAGGAAGGCGAGCAGGAGTCGGAGGACCTGACGTACAACCGCCAAGACTTCTGGGCGACGACGAGCAACAAGCAGTTGAACTTCGTCCAGCACATTCGGACGATGCTGAAAACGGACGGCAAGGCGGCGGTCGTCGTGCCGGACAACGTGCTGTTTGAGGGTGGGGCCGGCGAAACGGTCCGCAAGCGCCTGCTGGAAACGACGGAGATGCACACGATCCTGCGTTTGCCGACGGGGATCTTCTACAAACCGGGCGTCAAGGCGAACGTTCTGTTTTTTGACAACAAGCCGGCGAGTAAAGACCCGTGGACGAAGGCGGTATGGATGTACGACTTCCGGACGAACGTTCACTTCACCTTGAAAAAGAACCCTCTGCAGGTGGCAGACCTCAATGAGTTCGTGCAGTGCTATCAACCGGAAAACCGCCAAGCGCGGATCGAGACGTGGCACGCGGAGACGAACCCTGAAGGACGCTGGCGGCGCTTCAGCTACGAAGAGATCATGGCCCGTGACAAGACCAGCCTTGACATCACCTGGATCAAGGATAAGAGTCTGGCTGACCTTGACAACCTGCCCGATCCGGACGAGCTGGCCAGTGATATCGTCGAGAACATCGAAGCGGCGCTGGAGAATTTCCGGGAAATCATGAGCCGATTAAAATAAGATGACGAACCCCTCCGCTGTTCTAAACGCAGGGGTTCGTCATCTTATTTTAATCAACCAGACTTCGCGCGGCATTTCAATTATCCCTAATGTGGCAAAAAGATTAGAATTTTGCAGGAATTTAATTACAGGGGTCGAAGAGTAAAAACTGTATACGTTTTCCAGCGACAATGCCAGAAATGCGCGGCCGCTGCTGCGGTTCGCCACTGCATCGTGGAACCTTTTGCCTGACCGGGTGAATAGCGGTAGGACCTGTCGGCTGGGCGGCTCGCAGATATCATGTCATGATAGGGATGGTTTATGATGGAAAAAGTAATCATTGATTTAGAGTATTGCTATGGAATAAAAAAAATGCAACACGAATTTGTTTTTGGTGATAAAAATGGTTGTGTGATTTATTCTTCCAATGGAACAATGAAGACTTCGCTGGCAAAAACCTTAAAGGATATTTCAGAAAAGAAAGTACCAAAAGATATGTTGTTTCCTGATCGACCATCGACTTGCTCGATAATGACAGAGCAAGCTGAATTAAGGCCAGAACAAATTTTTGTCATTGAATCGTATAATGAAATGTATCGACCTCAGAAAGAAACGTTGTTACTTGCAAATAAAGAACTTAGAGAAAGATATGAAAAAATTCATCATGACATTGAAGAAAAACAAAATGAGCTTTTAAATCAACTAAAGAGAAAAGCCGGTTTTACATCCCGGTTTGAGGCGGAATTCGCAGCGGCATTTAAAAAAGAGGAAAAATATCTTTTGGAGTGCCTTGTAGAACTGGAACAAAACATAATTCATGGAGAAGAGTACACATACCTTTTTTTAAATGATTATAAGTATAAGGATCTATTTAACGATAAAATTGATGAATTCATCAAAAAGCCGGAGAGTGTGCAATCAGTTGATCAATATATGGAAAAATACAATCAACTTGTAGAAAAATCAACATATCTAAAAAAAGGGATCTTTAATCATACCAACGCCAGTGCTATAGGGAAAACTTTAAGCGAAAATGGTTTTTTCAAGGCAGATCATAAAGTAATCTTATCCGGCGTTAAAGAAATCCAATCACAAGAAGCGTTAGATGAATTGATTAGAGTGGAAAAAGAACAAGTATTGGCCGACAAAGAATTAAGAAAACTATTCGATAAAATTGATATGGTTTTTAATAAAAATAAGGAGATGAAAGGTTTTCTTAAGCTATTGGAAGAATGGCCAGATGTAATAAATGGTTATAAAGATATAGGAGCATTTAAGCAAAAAGTTTGGATTTGCTATTTGCAAGATGTTCGAGAGTTGTATAAGCAATTGGTTGAACTTTATAAACAGAGCCAACTCGCACTAAGTGATATCATTATGCGTGCGGCAAGTCAGAGAACAGAATGGGAAGAAGTAATTCAAATCTTTAATAGAAGGTTTAACGTTCCGTTTAAACTAAGTATTAGCAACCAAGAGGATGTAATATTAAAGGCTGCTTCACCTGTTGTATGCTTTACTTATACTGATAAAGATGAGGTTACGGTAGTTGCACGTGAAAAACTTATATCTATACTGAGTATGGGAGAAAAAAGAGCGCTTTATTTGTTAAATATTATTTTTGATATTGAAGCAAAAAAAAGAACGGGCGAAGAAACGTTGTTAATTGTAGATGATATTGCTGACTCGTTCGATTATAAAAACAAATACGCAATAATTGAATATTTGAAGGATAATATAGAGACGGAGTATTTTAAAATGATTGTTTTGACGCACAATTTTGATTTCTATAGAACAGTCGGCAATCGTCTCGACATTGGCAGAAAACATTGCTTCATGACACTTAAAAATGATGATGGGGTGCAGTTGGTTAAAGGGGAGTACTTGAAGAATGTTTTTGATAATTGGAAGAAGTCTATTCATACACAAGAGCGGATATTCATTGCATCTATACCATTCGTCAGGAATCTGTTGGAATATACAAAAGGCACGGAGGATAGTGACTATAAAACTCTGACGAAGTTGCTGCATAAAATGGATGATACCGAGCAAATTAAAGTGGAGGATGTATCAAATATTTTTAATCGCAGTGGTATTAACAATCAAGAACTTATCTTCCCCAACGTTTCTGTTTTGGGCATGATTTACCAATCAGCCAATAAATTGGAAAATGAAGTGATAGAACGTGTCAACCTTGAAAACAAAGTCGTGCTTTCCATTGCCATTCGATTAAAAGCAGAAGAATATATGATAAACAAAATCAATGACCCAGTTGTCGTGCGTGCTATCAAAAAAGATCAAACTATGAAGTTGCTAAAGTTATTTAAAGAGAGGTGCGCATTTGATGAAAAGGCAATAGAGTTGCTTGAAGCTGTCATGTTAATGACGCCGGAAAATATACATCTTAATGCATTTATGTATGAACCATTATTGGATTTATCAGATGAGTACCTTAAAAAACTCTATAGGGATATAAAACAGTTGTTAGATGGAGATTGTAATAATTAGATGGAAATATAAGTAATGATACCGCGAGGTAAATAGGGGGGCTGGATAGATGGAAAGAGAACGGGTAAATTCTAGTAACATTGCAGCAATTGGACATTCGGCTGAGCGTAGTGTTTTAGAAGTAGAATTCTTAAGTGGTAGCATCTACGAATATTATGATGTTCCGGAGTGCATTTACCATGACTTGATGAACGCGGATTCAAAAGGGAAATACTTGAATGAATTTGTCAAAAAAGCTGGATATGCTTATTTGAAAATAAGATAATTATGTCGAAAGAAAAAATAATGGAAAGTTTTCACTGAAATATGAAGCTTGAGTTATAGAGTTGCGTAGATTTTCTTAAAAAGGTCCCTTCTACTTGAAACGAAATGGGTGAGGATTGTGCCGTCATTGTCGAAGATAAACGCTAAACTGACAGAGGAATTTCTGCTGGCGCCGGGCAAGGAAAGTCAATATTTTGAACGCAAGTCGGCTCGCATTGATATGGCAGCGCTGGCCAAAACAATCTGTGCTTTTGCCAATGCGGACGGTGGCACGATTGCTATCGGCATTAACAACCGGCAGCTTGAAGGAATCAACTCGCAGGGTAACACAAAAATCAATGATTTTCTGCAATGTGGTTTTGACAAATGTCGGCCGTCAGTTCGTGTCGAATCGGAGTTTGCTGACATTACAATGGATAATGGCAAAGTAGACCGGATCTTATTTCTCCACATTGAAGCCAGCAAAGAACGCATACATGAAACAGAGAGTGGTGACGCTTATCTGCGTGTCGGCGATGAGAGTAAAAGGCTAAGTTTTGAACAACGGCGTGATCTGGAATACGATAAGGGCAGCCGGTTGTATGAGGATGAGCTTGTTACCGACTGCCGCATAGAAGACTTGAATGCTGCGGCGCTGGAGGAATACGCAGCAGCGATTGGGTTTGAGGGCCGGGAATGGGAGCGTCTGCTGACGGCGCGAGGATTTGCCAAAATCACGGAGGCCGGTTTGAAACTGAATGTGGCCGGCGTATTGCTGTTCACCGCGAGACCCACTACTTTCCTGCCTGGTGCGCGGGTGCGATTTATTCGCTACGAAGGTAGCCAGGCGGAGGTCGGCACTGCGATGAACATCGTCAAGCAGGAGTACATGGAGGGGCCGCTAACAAACCTGTTGAACCGGGCAAAAGAAGTTGTCGGCGCCCAGTTGCGCTCTTTCACTACAATGAATCCAATGGATGGCAAGTTTGTCTCTGTGGCTGAGTATCCACCTTTTGCCTGGCAGGAAGGCGTCGTAAATGCTGTGACGCATCGGGCGTACAACATTGCCGGAGACGACATTCGGATCACTATGTTTGATGATCGTCTGGAAATTCACAGCCCGGGGAAATTTCCAAGCGTGGTCAACAAGTACAATATCAGGGAAGTACGCTATTCGCGTAATCCGCGCATTGCCAGAGCCCTGACCGAAATGGGATGGGTGAGGGAATTGAACGAAGGCGTGAAGCGCATCTATCAGGAAATGAGCCAGTATTTTCTGGACGAACCGATTTACGAAGAAATGCGCAATTCGGTGCTGCTGACGCTGCGCAACAATATTGTTACTCGGCGCAAGCGACGGACGGAGCGGGTGAGCGCGCTAATCAGCAAGGAATGGGCAAGGCTTTCGCCTGACGAAAAAAAAATTATGGAAGTGGCATTCAGCAAGGAAAAATTGTTTCTGCGTGAAGTGTTAAAACTTTTAGGCAGAAGTGCTCCTGTGGGCAGAAAAGTATTGAACAATCTGACGAAGAAAGGATTGCTGAAAAAGACGGCATTATCTCGTACCGATCCGAATCAGTATTATTCCCTGGCGAATAATTATGATGAATAAAGCTACTAGAAAGACTGGCAGCTTTACTAGAAACAGTTTGCGGGTGCACAAAGCCGCATTTTAACGTAGTTTTTATTTTAGAAATCCGCCTTACTAGAAAGGGCTAGAACGCTACTAGAAACAGATTTTATCTGATGGTTATTTTTATAGCGTTGCTAAAGAGGTAAAATCGATGATTTGAGAACGCTAGATTTTCAGAAATCTTACTAGAAAAAATGTTGTGTCTACTAGAAACGACCATGTCCAACCAGATAATTCAAAAGTTCAAGTATAATTCCGGAACCGCTGTTTTGCATGCAAAAGAGGCTGTGATAAGCTTGATTTCAAGCTTATCACAGCCTCTTGGCCATTTAATGCACGAGTTTTATCACGGGAACAGGAAGATACCGCCGGTTGCGACGACAATTCCCACAAAGAACAAGATAATGCAGAAACCGATCAAGTCACGGATGCTGATATTGGCGATAGCCAACAGCGGCAGCGCCCAGAACGGACAAACGACGTTCCAGATGCTTTCGCCCCAGGCGACGCCCATAATGACTTTCCAAGGTTCGACGCCCAAGGCATTGGCCGCCGGCAGCATGAAGGGCGCCTGTACAACCCAGTGGCCACCTGCGGATGGTACGAAAACACTAATAACCAAGGATGAGAGGAAGCAGTAAAATTCGAAGGTTTCATAAGACGCGAGCTTTAACAGCGCATCGGAAATTACGTAGACAAGACCGCTGCCTTTCATAATACCCATGATCGCGGCATAGAAAGGGAATTGGAGGACAATTCCACCGGCGCTGGTAACGCCTTTGGTTACGGCGTTGGAATAGGAAATCAGATCGTCATGCATCCAGACGCCGAGGACAATAAAGATTAAGTTCAACATGTTTATATTCAGTTGTAAGCCTTTGGTGGCAAAGAAGTAGACAATATAAATGGTACCGACAATTGCCAGACTGTATTTCATCAGCTTGCTGCGGTCAATGCGGTCAGCTAAGGTAGGATTGGCCGGCATTGGGGCAAAACTTGCTTCATCCTCCTCTTTGAAGGAAGCTGGATCTACTACAACCATATTTTCTTTTTTAGGAATGAGAAATAGGCAGATGAAGGGGATGACAACAGCTAGAACGACTGTAATGAAGATCGTTTGGGGGTTAAACATGGTAAGAGCCAGAGGAACGATGCCGATTTCTTTTTCCAGGAAGTGTCCGGGAGTAGCCGAGAGCAGGGGAACGGAAGCGGACAAGCCGCCGTGGGTAATGATAATTCCGCACCAGGCAGCGGCAACAACAGCCCGAAAGTCAACGTCCTGACGGATTTTGGCGATTTCGCGGGCCAGCAAGGCGCCGGCGATCAGGCCAAGGCCCCAGTTAAACCAATAGAGAACCATCGAGGCAAAAGCGACAAATAAGATCGTTTGTTTCGGCGTATTCGGGATACGGGCGATGCGCCGTAAAAACCGTCCCATTGGTTTAGCGACCGCGAAGGCATAGCCGCTGACGATCAATAAGGTCATTTGCATGGCGAAGGATAAAATGCCAAAGAAATCATTGCCCCAGAATTGAATCGTTTTTAAGGGGTTCGTGTGAGTGATGCCGATGGCCAAGACAAATACGACGAGGGTAATGATCCATGCGAGCGTAAATGGATTTGGCAGATATTTTTGCATGAGGTCCACAAAAAACAGTACCAGTCTATTGATCATAGAGGTCACTTCCTTTTTATGTAATTTTTAATTTTGCCGAAAATGTAAATCGCTATCCGAAAGCTATAAGTGCAACCAGCGGCTTTCGCCATCGCTAAAAGCTCGGCATAAGCCGGGTTTTCTAATGTTAAATATAATAATCGGAAGCCTTTAATTGATGAATTAATTTTTGCATGAATTTTTTCTTGATGCCGGGAATTTCTTCGGCCGGATAGTTGTAAAAACCTTCGCCGGATTTGATGCCCAACTTGCCTTCGTTCATTTTCTCGCGCAGCAGGGGATTGGCGCACTGGGAATTATCGATTTCTTTCAGCAGGTTATCGCCGACGATGCACCAGATGTCGATGCCGCCAAAATCGGCGACTTCCAATTGGCCGGTGGTAGCGTAACGGAACGCTGGGCCGAATTTCAACGCCTTGTCCACATCTTCCGGAGCGGCAATTCCCTGTTGGATAATGGAGAAGACTTCGCGGGCCACGCCCTGCTGGATCCGGTTGGCAACCAGACCGGGTACGTCTTTCAATACTTTTACCGTCTGTTTTTTGATGGAGGAAAACATTTGCGCTACTTCGCCATAGATTTCCACCGGCATATTGCCGAAACAGGAAAGCTCGACGATCGGCATTAAATGAGCGGGATTATACCAGTGGCAGACCATCATTCTCTGCTTGCGTTGTTCGCTCACGAGCGCCATCATCAAATCCAATTTGAGGCTGGACGTATTGCTGGCGAGGACGGTGTGTTCCGGGCACAATTCATCCAACTGCTTGAATAGATTTTGTTTTAATTCCAATATTTCCGGCACGGCCTCGATGACGAAGTCGCGGTCGCAAACCGTTTCTTTTAAGTCGGTGCACAAATGTACGCTATCGAGAATGGAAGGAATTTTTGCCGCTTCAATGTACTTTTCTTCCGCCAACAGTTCCAATTCCGCTTTGATTTCGTTTTTTGCCGCTTCCAGGCGGCTTGCATCCGTATCGTAGATATTTACTTCATAGCCGTACATGGCAAAGGATTCGGCAATCCCATGGCCCATGGTGCCTGAACCCAAAACAGCGATTTTTTTAATCATGATCAGGACTCCTTTTGCAGATTATTTTTTAAGGCCTAAAATTTTCCGGGCTTCATCCGGAGTGGCAACGGTTTTATTGGCTTCGCCGATCAGGCGGCCGGCCCGGGCGACGAATTCCGCATTCGATTTAGCCAGGCGGCCTTTGGCATAATAAACATTATCTTCCATGCCGACGCGAACATGTCCATCCAATGCGATCGTGGTGAGCAGGATGGGAAGGTGGCCTTTGCCAATTCCTAGCGCTGACCAGGTAGAACCAGCAGGAATCAGGCTTTTTAAATAGACCAGGTTTTCTACGGTTGCAGCGGTTCCGCCATCGGCGCCGAGTACGAACTGGTAGTGGGCCGGTGCGGTTAAAACGCCTTTTTTCATATAATACAGTGAATTGTAAACCATTCCGGCGTCAAAAATTTCAATTTCCGGTTTCACATTGTTTTCTTGCATCAGTTTGCCTAACTTCTCCAAAAATTGGGGAGGGTTCAAAAACAGGCCGCTGTGCATCCAGTTCATGGAACCGGCGTCATAGGAAGCCATTTCCGGTTTTAATTCGATCAGATGGGCCATCCGGGTTTCTTCTGTTGCGAACAGGTCTCCGGAGGTGGTCAGGTTCAGAATGATATCGCATTTTTCCCGGATCAGTTCGACTGTTTCCCGGAATTTTTCTTTATTCATGGTTCCTCTGCCTTCATCATCGCGCATATGAAGGTGTGCGACTGCGGCGCCGGCCTGCCAGCATTCATAAACATCGGCTGCAATTTCTTTCGGTGTTAAAGGAATGTTCGGATTATGCTCCTTTGTAGGGAATGCGCCGGTTACGGCTGCGGTAATGATTGTTTTGTCCAAAATAAATCACCTCAACTATTATTTTGCTATACGATATTGCAAATTGTATGCCATGTTGGCGCGCAAGGTGACAGCAGGAAATACAAGCCCTCATGGGGAAAAGCAAAAGACGGCCGATGAATTTTTTCATCGGCCGTCTTGGTAAAACCAGAAAATTATATGCAATTCTAATCAATTTTTGCTTGATGATTTTTCACATCAGGCTTGATGATTTTTTTCATCACATAGACGAATTCCTAAGCGTTGCGCTTTTTTTACAATCGTAGATTGATCGATTTTCAAAATTTTCGCAGCTTTGCGCGTGCTTTTATGGAGGGATAATACTTTTTCGATCGTTTTCCGCTCGACATTTTCCACAATTTCTTTCAACCCCAGTTCCTTGTGGACGAGCGCGGTATAATAAGGATCGATATTGAGCAGGGCGGCAATTTGCTCCGCGCGGATAATCGAGCCGTGGCCGGCGACAATCACCAGCCGTTCGATAATATTTTGCAGTTCGCGGATATTGCCAGGCCAGGAGTATTCTTTCAATAATTCAAAGCCGGCTTCTTCGATGACGGTGACGATTCCGTATTTTGCCGTATAGACGTTTAAGAAGTGCCGGGCCAACAGTTCAATATCGTCAGCCCGATGACGCAGCGGCGGGATTTGAATGGGAAAAACATTGAGGCGGTAGTATAAATCTTCACGAAACCGGCCTTGTTTGGCGAGTTGCAGGAGATTGCAATTGGTAGAAGAAATGATGCGGATGTCCAGCTTGATCGGTTTGGTGCCGCCGATGCGGGTGATTTCCTTATGCTGGATAACGCGCAGCAGCTTGGATTGCAATTCCAACGACATTTCGCCGATTTCATCCAATAATAAGGTGCCTTTATCCGCCAATTCGAACATCCCTAGTTTTCCACTTTGATTGGCACCCGTAAAGGCGCCTTTTTCGTAGCCGAACAGTTCAGCTTCCAGCAGATTCGCAGGGATGGCCGCGCAGTTAACTTTGATAAACGGTCCGTTAGGACGGTTGCTGTTCAGGTAAATTTCATTGGCGACCACTTCCTTGCCGGAACCAGTTTCGCCGGTGATCAGGACGGTAACGTCCAAAGGGGCGACCTGATTGATCATCTGGACGATTTTTTGCATTTCCGGCATGTTGCCGATCAAGTTTTTATTCAACTGGGACTTCCGTAAATGTTCGATTTCCTGTTTCGTGCGGAATTGGTCGTTTTCCACGGCTTTCATTTTTTGTTGGGAAGATTCCAGCTCTGCTTTCATCGTGAGCAGGTCGGTAATATCCCGGTCTACGACGACTACTTTTTTTACGTTGCCGGCATCATCGAAAATCGGGTTGCCGCTAATCAGCATTTTGTTTCCGTTACGCATGCTCTCGCCCATGGAATTTACTTGCTGTTTGTGTCGTATCACTTCCGGCGTCACGGCGTTTTTATAGAACGAAGCGCTCTCGCAATCCCGGACATATTTGCCCACAATTTCTTCCGGTTGAATACCGGTAATTCGGGTGTAGGCCTTGTTCACGTAAAGAGTTTTCCCATCGCCGTCGGCGATATAGATACCATCGTAGAGATGGTCGCCGATTTCACGAAAGTCGAAATCTTTCGCCTGCTGCATTTCCTGCATGACTTTCTGTAAACCGTCCTGAATAAACAGACGTTGTTTGGCGAGGTCATATTCCGGTGAACCGATTTGCTGGATTAATTCGGTTAAAAAAGCAATCGCGCTAAATTGATTTTCTGTCTGGGCCACGAAAATCACTTCCTGCAAAATATTCTCTGAACGGCAGTCGACGGATGGAAGAATACAGTCCCATCATAGCCGAAATAGGGCAAAAATGCAAACGAATGACCTGCTCGCCTGGACAGCCAATTCATTTATCGGCTGGCACAAAAATTGCATTAAAAATAGTATTAGGATAAGGCAATTGAAATTTTTTACAGATGAGGAGGAATCACGAAACCAAACCAGAAAGAAAAAGAAGAAGCAGGTGGAATTTCAAAATTTGCAATGACTAAGGAGGATTTCAAATGGCGAACAAAGTGATTGTTACGGCGGCGATTACGGGGGGCATACACACTCCGTCCATGAGCCCTTATTTGCCGGTTACTCCCCAGCAGATCGCGGATGAGGCGGTGCGGGCGTATGAAGCTGGCGCGGCGGTGGCCCATATTCATGTCCGCAATCCGGAAAATGGCGCTCCATCGGCCGATATGGAATTGTTTCAGCAAGTCGTTACCAATGTAAAGAAACGGTGCAACATGATTTTATGTCTGACGACCGGCGGCGGCTTGGGCCAAACGGCGGAACAGCGGGTGGCAACAGTGCGGACCTTCAAACCGGAATTGGGGTCGTTCAACTTCGGGTCCATTAACTTTGCGCTGTTCCAGGTTTTGGCCGGCAAAAAAGAGTTTCAATATGACTGGGAACCGGCCTATCTTGGCATGACGGAAGATTTCATTTTTCCGAATACCTTCAAAACCATGCGGGAGTTCTGCGGCATTTTCAATGAAAATGAAACCAAGCCGGAGCTGGAAATCTACGATCTGGGTATGATCAACAATGTCGCCTTTATGATTGAACGCGGTTATTTGAAAAAACCGGTGTATTTGCAGTTTGTTTTGGGCATTTTGGGCGGCGCGCCGGCAACGGTCGACAATCTGATGCATTTGGTGCGGACGGCCAAAGAGCAAATCGGCGATTTTAAATGGTCGGTATGCGCGGCCGGCAGGAGCCAGATGGCAATGTGTACGGCCGCCTTGTTGCTAGGCGGCGGTGTAAGGGTTGGTTTGGAGGATAATTTATACATCGAAAAAGGGGTTATGGCGAAAAGCAGTGCGGAACAAGTGAGCAAAATTGTTCGTATTGCCAAGGAACTTGGCCAGGAACCGGCGACGCCGGACGAGGCACGGGCTATCCTGCAATTGAAAGGGATCGACAAAGTAAATTATTAAGCGTTGCAAGCTGTTAATTGGCTCGCACCTGGCTGCTGCCTGATGTATTTCAGGCAGCAGTTTTCTATGTATTATGGTATATCGAAATACGCAAAAATGCAGGTAAATCCTAGTGTTAGGCGGGTTTCTAACTGCTGGTTTTTGTGATATCATTAAATGAGTTTATAATATCAAGAACGTCATAAAATCAAGGGGGCGCTAGATTGCAAACCAAGATTGAAATTCGGAAAGAACGCTGCAAGGGTTGTAATATTTGTGTGGTTTTCTGCCCGAAACAAGTTCTGGCTTTGGATAAGTTCGGGAAAGTGTACGTTGTGGATGAGAAAGCCTGTATCGGCTGCGGACAATGTGAATTGCGATGCCCTGACTTCGCCATTCGCGTTAAAAAGGAGGCGGCACAATGAAAGAAGCAAGACTGATGCAAGGGAACGAAGCTTGCGCTGCCGGTGCGATTGCTGCGGGAGTCCGCTTTTTCGGCGGGTATCCGATTACTCCCTCCACGGAGATTGCCGAGTATATGGCGGTAAACTTGCCAAAATTCGGCGGAACGTTTATTCAAATGGAAGACGAAATTGCCGGGATTGGTGTTGTATTGGGCGCGTCCCTGGCCGGAAAAAAAGCGTTGACAGCAACTTCCGGGCCAGGTTTTTCGCTGAAACAGGAACTGATTGGTTACGCCGCCATTGCCGAAATTCCGGTCGTAATCGTTAATGTGCAGCGGATGGGGCCGTCTACCGGCCAGCCGACTTCGCCGGCTCAAGCCGACCTTATGCAAGCCCGCTGGGGCACGCATGGTGACCATCCTATGATCGCCCTTTCGCCATGGACGGTCCGGGAAGCGTTCGATGTTGCCATTAAAGCCGTGAATTACGCGGAACGGTTTCGCACGCCGGTGATTATTTTGTTGGATGAAGTTGTTGGCCACATGCGCGAACGGGTTGAATTGCCGGAAACCCATGAAATGGAAATCTATCCGCGGCGGCTTCCTGCGAAAACCAGGGCGGAAGGGTATAAACCTTATATGCCGATGGAAGATCTGGTACCTAACCCGGCTGATTTCGGCACCGGCTACCGGATCCATTGCACCGGCTTAGTCCACGATGAAACCGGATTTCCAAGCGGCAGCCCGTCGGTTACCGAGAAAACGATTTGGCGTCTGCATGAGAAAATTAGGCGGTCGCAAGCGGAAATTACCCATTATGATGAATTTTTTATGGATGATGCAGACATTGCGGTAGTTGCGTTCGGCGGCACGGCCCGCACCGCCTATGCGGCCGTGGAAGCGGCTCGTCAGGCTGGCCGGAAGGTCGGCATGATCCGGGTCATGACCATTTGGCCGTTTGCCGATAGCGTGATGCGGCAGCTGGCACAGCGGGTAAAAGGCATTCTTGTGCCGGAAATGAATTATGGCCAATACGTCTACGAAGTAGAGCGGGCCGCTGCCGGACAGGCGCGTGTTGTGTCACTGCCGAAGTATAATTCGGAAGTATTTACGCCGGAGGAAATTGAACAAGCGATTGAAACACTGGCAAGGGAGGTGGCGGAATGAAAGACTATGAAGCGCTGTTTCGCACTAACCGGCTGCCCCATATTTGGTGCCCCGGCTGCGGCAACGGGATTGCGATGAAAGCAATTGCCAAAGCCATCGCGAAATTGGATTTGGATCAAGATAAAACCGTAATTGTCTCCGGCATCGGTTGTTCCTCGCGGGCTTCCGGGTATATGGATTTCGATACCCTCCATACCGCCCACGGCCGGGCTCTGCCCTTTGCGACCGGGATTAAGCTGGCCAATCCGGAGCTGAAGGTGATTGTCATCACCGGTGACGGGGACTGCATGGCGATCGGCGGCAACCATTTCATTCACGCCGCCCGCCGCAATATTGATTTGACGGTTATTTTATTCAATAACAACATTTATGGTATGACCGGCGGGCAAGCATCGCCGCTGACGCCGGTAGACAAAAAAGCGACAACCGCCCCGTATGGGACGTTCGACCGGCCGTTTAATCCCTGCGATGTTGCCAAAACTGCCGGCGCGACCTATATTGCCCGCGGGACAGCATATCATGCTGCGCCGCTGGTAGATCTGATTGCCCAGGGAATTCAAAATCAAGGTTTTTCTTTTGTCGAAGCGATTGTACAATGTCCTACTTCTTACGGCAGACGGAACAAAATGGGCAGCGCTGCCGCGATGCTAAAGGCGATGAGCGAAACGTACATCCCGGCAGCGGCATATAATAAATTACCGCCGGAGGAGCGTACAGGCAAATTACCAAGCGGTATTTTGCATACCGATGTTTTCCCTGAGTATGCTGCCGAATATGCCAAAATTATCAAACAGGCGGGAGGGGAAAACGCATGAAAGAAATCCGCTTATCCGGATCAGGCGGGCAAGGCCTGATCACTGCCGGCATTATTCTTGCGGAAGCGGCTGTTATGGAAGGCAAACAGGCCGTCCAGTCCCAGTCTTACGGGCCGGAAGCGCGCGGCGGTTCGTCGAAGGCTGAAGTATTGATTGACGATAAATTTATCTATCATCCCAAAGTTGTGAACCCGCAAATTTTCTTGGCTATGACACAACAGGCTATGGATAAATATTGTCACGACCTTACACCAGACAGCATTGTTATTGTCGATGAGGATCTGGTGCCCCGTCCGCATGGCTCGGAGCATATCGTGAAAGTGCCGATTACCCGCCTGTCCGTACAGCATTTAGGCCGGGATTTGTTTGCCAATATCATTGCCTTAGGCTTGCTGGTTAAGGTGACCGGCGCAGTAAAGTTTGAGACCATTCAGAAGGCGGTGGCCAAGCGGGTGCCGCCGGCAACGGTAGCGAAGAACATGGAAGCGCTGCGCATTGGGTACGAAAGTGTGCAATAAATGGCAGGATGTTGAAAAAGGCCAATCTGCGTTGTCACAGCTACATTTGCTTGCTGGCGTACGTTTTAAGTACGCGGCGCAGCGCAAGCCTCGCTGTTCCTAGCATCTCGACCTTTTTGAACATCCTGCGTCTTTTGACCATAAAAATGGTGAACTTTTTTGTGCTATAGTGTGCAATCATTGCGACAGTTGCGCAATTATTGCACATGCTTATCGAAATGCAGCGAGCCTGAATAGACATTTTAGGTAAAATGAAAAACCCGGTTTGCTTCTTCGTATTTCAGAACGAGAGCAAGCCGGGTTTTCAACTATGAATAAGTATTTTAGGAAATCATTCACTGCATTCGGTAATGCGACCAGATGCAGTGCAGGCCGCGGATTGTGCTGCCGCAGCGGCAGCCGTTCTGCCCGCACAGCCGGGTACATACCGTGTCGACACCGGACGGTGTGGGTGGAACCGCAACCGGTTGCCTCTTGGCCGGAAAAAACGGTACCGGTTTATTTTCAAGAGCGGTTCCCAAGCGGCAGAACCACGCCCATAGCTTCATCGTCATCTTCCTCCACAAGTGTACGTTTTTATCTATAGCATACACGAAAGCGGCTGACGTCGCTATGATCTATATCACAGTTTGCAAATCCGTTCATAAAAATTGGTTTGATCGAGGTCAGGTTTCGCCCATGATTTGCCCGGTTTGCGATAAATCGTAGCCGCCCATGCCGGAAATTTCATTGCGAAAGGCCTGTGACTGCAAAATGGACAGCAATGCTTTGAACTGGGGCTGTTCTGCGTCTCCCTTGCGGATGACCAGGTCGTATCGTTCCTTTTTCAAAGGCACAAAATCGATCCCGCTCACTTGCAGCGCAGCCTTCTCCGTTCCTACGCCCACGTCCGCTTCACCTCTGGCAACGCAGCTGGCCACGGCCAGGTGGCTTGCTTCTTCACGGTCATAGCCGTTGATGGTGGCGTAGTCGATTTTCAGAACTCGCAACTGCTCGTCGATTAATACCCTGGCGCCAGAACCGCGCTCGCGGTTGACAAACCGGACATCCGGCCTGGCCAAATCCTGCCAGGTTGTGATGTTTTTCGGATTTCCTTTCGCGACATAAAAACCTTCCATCCGGGAAACAAGATTGATGATCAACGTTCTGTGGCCGGGCAGCAGGCGACGGACGTAAGGGACATTGTAAGTATCCGTATCACTGTCCCAGAGATGCGCAGTGACTGCGTTCGCCGTACCGCGGTACAATGCCAGCAATCCATCGATGCTGCCGTCGTAATTGCGAAGGAAACGGACTTGCGGCATCTTTTTTTCCAAATGCCGTGCCAAAATATCCAGAATGACGTCTTGGCCGCAGATGATCATGGTTTCCGGCAAAGAAACGGAAGTTGGGGCAACTTGCTGAACCTGCTGCTGTGCCGGGGATTGGCCTTTGGATTTCTTGATATAGTTTTCCAGATCGGGAGCTTCAATCCGCATTTTCCGGCCAATCCGGTAAGCGGTTAAATCGCCGCGTTTTATCATTTCATACACAGTAAAGCGTGATATCTTTAAAATTTGCGCTACTTCTTCCGGTGTGTAAGCAGCAACACTGGTCATATACTCCACCTCGCTTTTGATTTTGCTAAAACTGTAAAATGGAAATTGAATATACCCCTTGCATTAATATTACAATAAATATTATAATAACACCATCTGAGTTATGTTTATTTTTGTTGGTTTTAGTATCGTTTTGTGGAGAATTGCAAAATAAAATAATTTTCAATGAATAAAAGGGGGAGATTTTTTGTGAGAAAAAGTGTAGTATTGTTTGTGATGGGCATTGTTATGGCAGCCGTTTTAGCAGCCGGCTGCGGCGGAACGAAACAAGAACCGGCCAAACCGGCGGCCCAGACGGTTGAATTGAACATTTCGGCAGCGGTGAGCTTAAAGGATGCGTTGACGGAAATCCAAACGAAATATCAAGCGAAAGCGCCAAACGTTAAGCTGGTGTATAACTTGGGCGCGTCTGGGTCGCTGCAACGGCAAATTGAGCAAGGCGCTCCGGCCGATATTTTCATTTCTGCCGCTCCCAAGCAAATGAATGATTTGGAAGCTAAGAATCTGGTTGATAAAGCAACACGAAAAAATTTAGTGGAAAATAAGCTGGTTCTGATTGTTCCCAAGGATTCAAAATTGGAAATCAATAAGTTTGAAGATGTTAAGAGTGATGGCATACAAAAGATTGCTGTTGGCGAAACAGCGGTAGTGCCTGCCGGACAATATACGCAGCAGGCGTTGCAAAAATTGGGGATTTGGGAATCGGTGAAGGATAAAGCGGTGTTTGCCAAGGATGTCCGTACCGTGCTTTCCTATGTGGAAACCGGGAACACGGAGGCGGGATTTGTGTATAAAACGGATGCCGTTTCTAGTCAAAAGATTAGAATTGTTGCAACTGCACCGGAAGGGTCGCATGAACCCATTCTTTATCCAGCCGCTATTTTGGCGGGAACCAAAAATCATAAGGCAGCAGAAGAGTTTATGGCCTATTTAAACAGTGACGAGGGTAAAGCCATTTTTGAAAAATACGGCTTTACCATGAGTAAATGATTTGCTGTCCCCGGCCTTTTCCGTATGGCCGGGGACATAGTTTTTTGCGGAAGAATGATCGCGAAGGGTGATTTTGTTTGATCGATTTGCATCCGGTTCTTTTGTCCATTCAAGTTGCGTTAATATCACTAGTGCTTGTTTTTTTGGTTGGTGTTGCCGCAGCATACGTTATGCAAAAAATGGAATTTTCCGGAAAAGCGGTGTTGGAAGCGTTGTTTGTCATGCCGTTGGTCTTGCCGCCGGTTGTAACCGGTTTTCTTCTCCTGCTTTTGATTGGCAAACAAGGTCCGGTCGGCAAAATCCTGGGGGAGCAATTTGGGGTGCAGTTGATCTTTACTCCCTATGCGGCCATTCTTGCCGGCACAGTGGTTTCTTTTCCTCTCATGTACCAGAGCACCAAAGCGGCCTTTGCCAATGTTGACCATACTTTGGAAGAGGCGGCCAGAACCTTGGGGGCAGGAGAATGGCGCGTGTTCTTGACGGTTACGCTTCCGTTGGCCTGGCAAGGACTGGTAGCCGGGTTGATCTTGTCGTTCTCCCGGGCGCTTGGTGAATTTGGCGCTACGATTATGGTGGCCGGCAACATTCCGGGGAAAACGCAGACCTTGCCATTAGCGATTTATTTTGCTGCCGAGTCCAATGATTTAACTTTGGCGGGGCTTTATGTGCTGATCATCAGTTTGATTACTTTTTCGCTGATTTTTTGGCTGAACCTTTGGACCAAAGCCAAATCCCAAGGAAAAGGTTCAACCGGCAAAAGAATTTCCTAGAACAGGCAGTAATGTTTACAATAATTACGTCGATTTTTTGGAAATAATGAAAAAATTGTTGCAAAATAGAACATTCGATGCTATGATATAGCTAATTTCATATTGAACCACAACAGCGTTGATGGGGAAGAGTAGTCGAGAAACGAGCTTTTCAGCGAACGGGGAATAGTGTAAGCTCCGTAAGTATCTTTTCGGTGAATGGGCCCTTAAGCTGCTAACCGAAATCATAGTAGGCTTAGCCGGAATGTCTCACCGTTACATAAGGGACAAGGTATCGGAGTCATCCCGTACCTCAAAGCGAGGCTATCATGCCTAACAAGGTGGTACCACGGAAGTGTAAACTTTCGTCCTTAACAGGACGAAAGTTTTTTGTTTTTTCCAATGGCAATGATAGCGCAGCTGACAGGTGCGTTCTGAATCCCGTACTGTAAAGTGAGGCCGTATGGCCTACCAAGGGTGGCACCGCGGAAGTTAAACCTTTCGTCCTTTTTTCGAAGGACGAAAGGTTTTTTTATTTACTACTTTTATTACGAGGAGGGCCATTATCGTGATCCCATTGCAAGAAGAATTTAGCAAACTGGCTGAGCAAAATAATTTGGTTCCTGTTTATGAGTTTATTCAGGCGGACACGGAAACGCCGATTTCTGTCTATGGAAAGCTGGTCGGCGACGATAGAGGGTTTATTCTGGAAAGCGTTGACGACGGCCAGCATCTGGGGCGATATTCGTTTATCGGCTTGCGGCCCTTTCAATCGGTAACGGTAAGGGGTGAGCAAACCGTTGTAACGAACGGCAGCAAGAAAGAGCAACATGAGGGAAATCCGTTCATGGCATTGCGGTCGCTGCTGCAAGAATTTTCTCCGGCCAAGATTGAGGGATTGCCGCGGTTTTTCGGCGGAGCGGTTGGTTATTTTGGTTTTGATATGGTGGAAACCTTGGAACGGCTTCCGGTAGCGGAACGGGATGATTTGGGCTTGCCGGACGGCGCGTTCTTGTTTCCGGAAGTGGTGGTTGTTTTCGACCATGTGAAACATTCCCTGCAAATCATCGTATGTGTCCGGATTACCGACAATGTGGCCCAAGATTATCAACGGGCCCGGCAGGTTTTGCAGGAGATCAAGGAAAAATTAGCGGCTCCGCTCCTCTTGAAGCCGTACGCAGCCTGTACGCCGGCCGAGGTCACTTCCAACCGGACCAAAGAAGAGTATATCGATATGGTGCTGCGGGCGAAGGAGTACATTGCGGCCGGGGATATCTTTCAAGTGGTTCCGTCGCAGCGGCTGTCGGCGGATCTGCAGGTACCGTCATTCGAAGTATACCGGACGCTGCGTTCGTTGAACCCATCGCCGTACCTCTATTATTTAAACTTTGGCGATATCCAGATAGTCGGTTCCTCGCCGGAATTGCTGGTCCGCCTGGAAGACGGGATTGTAGAAACCCGGCCGATCGCCGGAACCCGGCGCCGGGGAAAAACCAGCAAGGAAGATGAATTGCTGGCCGAGGAACTGATCCAAGACGAAAAAGAACGGGCCGAGCATATCATGCTGGTGGATCTCGGCCGCAATGATATCGGCCGGGTTTCCGTCTATGGGACTGTACAGACTCCGACTTTGATGTCGATCGAAAAGTACTCCCATGTCATGCATATTGTTTCCTCGGTCAAAGGAGAATTGCAGCCCGGCAAAGATGCCATCGATGCGTTGACGGCTTGTTTCCCGGCCGGGACCGTTTCTGGAGCTCCGAAAGTGCGGGCAATGGAAATCATTCGGGAATTGGAGAAGACGAAACGGGGACCTTACGCCGGAGCGGTTGGATATCTTGGTTTTTCCGGCAATATGGATACTTGCATTACCATTCGCACTTTCGTTATAGCCGACGGCCGGGTGCATGTACAGGCCGGCGGCGGTGTGGTTGCCGACTCAGATCCGGTCGCGGAATATGAAGAATCGTTAAACAAGGCGAAGGCATTGTTGCAGGCGCTGGTGATTACGGAGGAGGGAAGACAATGATCGCGGTGATCGATAATTACGATTCGTTTACCTATAACTTGGTGCAGTATCTCGGCGAACTGGGGGCGGAACTTTCCGTTCACCGGAATGACTGCATCACGGTAGAAGAGATCCAGGCGATGCGCCCGTCCCATATTTTAATCTCGCCGGGGCCGGGAACGCCGCAGCAAGCGGGCATTTCCGCTGAAGTCATCCGGCAGTGCGGCGCAGCGATCCCGGTATTGGGAGTTTGCCTGGGCCATCAGGCGATCGGCGAAGTCTTCGGCGCGATTGTCCGCCGGGCCGAGGTCCCGATGCACGGAAAAGTATCGACGGTCTATCATGATGGTCAAGGAATTTATGAAGGGTTGCAGGATCCGTTTGCCGCGACCCGTTACCATTCGCTGATTGTGGATCCGAAAACGGTGCCGGATTGTTTAGCGGTTACTGCCCATACGACAGACGGGGTGATTATGGGCCTCCGGCACAAGGAATATCCCATCGAAGGAGTCCAGTTTCACCCGGAGTCGATTTTAACCGGCCAGGGCAAGAGCTTATTGAAAAATTTTTTGCGGGGAGGTCGTGACTGATGTTACAACCGATTTTTGAAAAAATTGTGATGGGTAGAAACTTAAGCGAACAGGAAGCGGAAGTAATGATGGAAGCGATCATGAGCGGCAGCGCCACACCGGCGCAAATTGGCGGCATGCTGACAGCGTTAAGTATAAAAGGTGAAACGATTGAGGAAATCGCCGGCTGCGCCCGGGTCATGCGCAACAAAGCCACCCGGGTACATCCTCTGTCCCAGGTTGTGGACATCGTTGGAACCGGCGGTGATAAAAAGCACTCGTTCAATATTTCCACAGCAGCAGCTTTTGTGGCGGCCGGAGCCGGAGTAACGGTTGCTAAGCACGGTAACCGGTCCGTATCCAGTAAATGCGGCAGCGCCGATGTGTTGGAAGCGCTGGGCGTAAATATCAATTTGGATGCGCCGACCGTGCAGGAGTGCATGCAACAGGTTGGAATTGGTTTTCTCTTTGCGCCGGCGTTTCATAAAGCAATGAAAAATGTAGTGGGTCCGCGCCGGGAGATCGGGATCCGGACAATCTTTAATATTTTAGGACCGCTCACCAATCCGGCCGGAGCGCAAAGTCAGGTGCTGGGCGTATTTCAGGCCGAATTGACGGAAATGCTGGCGGAAGTCCTGGTGAAATTAGGCACGGAACGGGCTTTCGTGGTTCACGGGATGGACGGATTGGATGAAATTTCGATCTGTGCTTCGACGAAAATCACGGAAGTGAAAAACGGCAGAGTGGAAACCTACTATGTGGAACCGGAAGATTTTGGCCTGCAGCGAGCGGAGGAGTCTGCTATCGTTGGCGGCAATGCTGTAGAGAACAGTAAAATCGTATTGGCGGTTCTGCAGGGCGAAAAAGGCCCGCGCCGGGATATTGTCTTGTTGAACACAGCAGCGGCGCTGGTCGTCAGCAATAAAGCAGTGGATTTACAAGCCGGCATCGTTTTGGCGGCCGACAGCATTGACAGTGGACGAGCTTTGGCGAAGCTGCGGGAATTGCAAACATTTACGGCAGGGGAGTTGCAATAGTATGATTTTGGACGAAATTATCGCCTGTACTTGCCGTGATCTGGAAGCAAGAAAACGGCAACAGCCGCTGGAGGATTTGTATCGGCAGATTGAAACCCTTGCCGGCACGCACGGTTTTAAAGAAGCCTTGTCCGGCGATGGGCCGGTCCGCATTATTTCCGAATTTAAGCAGGCTTCGCCGTCGAAAGGCGTCATCCGGGCTGATTTATCGCCGGAGCAGGTGATTGCCGATTATGCGGCGAATGGCGCGGCGGCGATCTCGGTCCTGACAGAACAACGTTTTTTTCAAGGGAAATCGGAATTTTTATCAATCGGCCGCAAGGTAACGGATAAACCGCTATTGCGCAAGGATTTTATCGTGGACGAGTATCAGTTGGTCGAGGCGCGTGTGCTGGGAGCGGATGCAGTGTTGTTGATTGTGGCTGCATTATCGCGGCAGATGCTGGCCGCGTTCTTGAAGCAGGCGGCTGAATTACAGATGGATTGTTTGGTGGAAGCGCATACGCGAGCCGAATTGGAAACCGCGCTCGAAAGCGGTGCGCAGGTGATTGGCATCAACAATCGCAACCTGTATACTTTTGAAACCAGTTTGGAAACTACGTTCCAATTGGCCCGCTACATTCCCCGGGACAAGGTGTTTGTCAGCGAAAGCGGGATCAATACCCGGGAAGACATCAGTAGATTGACAGACTGCGGAGTGAACGCGGTGTTGGTGGGGGAAGTGTTGATGCGCAGTCCAAGTCCAGGCCTGAAATTGCGGGAATTGGCAGGTGGGCGAACTTGATCCGGATAAAAATTTGCGGTATCCGGGATATTGCTGCGGCGGTAGCGGCGGCCGAAGCGGGAGCGGATGCAATCGGCATGGTTTTTGCTCCCAGCCGCCGGCAGATCAGTCCGGATATTGCCCGGGAAATATGCCGGGCCTTGCCGCCGTTTATCAGCAAAGTCGGTGTTTTTGTCGATGCGGGGGAACAGGAAGTCAAGAACATCGCCGGCTATTGCGGCCTGGATGTCTTGCAGTTTCATGGGCAGGAAACGTCGGAATATTGCTCCCGCTTTGCCCAGAAAGTGATCAAAGGCGTTCAGGTTCGCGACGAACAGTCGCTGTTGCGGCTCGCAGAGTATGCGCCCTATACGCTGCTGTTGGATAGCTATCACCCCGCGGAAAAAGGCGGAACCGGGCATGCTTTTCCTTGGGAACTGGCAGTACAAGCGGGTTTGGGGCGGCGGATTGTTTTGGCCGGCGGATTGCACGCCGGCAATGTGCTGGCTGCGATTCAAACCGTAAAGCCCTTCGCCGTGGATGTGAGCAGCGGTGTAGAAAGCGATGGCAATAAGGATATCCAGAAGATACAAACATTTATTTCAACTATTCGGAGGTGGGAATATCATGGCGAATCATAAAAAAGGACGATATGGCGAATTTGGCGGCCGGTATGTTCCGGAAACGCTGATTCCGGCATTGGATACATTAGAAGCGTGTTATTATGAAGCAAAACAGGATCCGGCTTTTCAAAAAGAATTGGATTTTTATTTTCAACAATATGTGGGCCGGCCATCCTTGTTATATTTTGCCGAAAAGCTGACGAAACACGCCGGCGGTGCAAAGATTTATTTAAAACGGGAAGATTTAAATCATACCGGAGCCCACAAAATCAATAATACGATCGGCCAGGCGCTGCTGGCCCGGCGGATGGGGAAAAACCGCATCATCGCGGAAACCGGCGCCGGTCAGCACGGCGTGGCCACAGCGACGGTTGCGGCCTTGTTTGGTATGGAGTGTAAAGTTTTTATGGGCGAAGAGGATGTGCGTCGTCAGGCGCTCAATGTATTCCGCATGAAGATGCTGGGAGCGGAAGTGGTGTCTGTCACCAGCGGCAGCCGTACGTTGAAAGATGCGACCAATGAAGCGTTGCGCTACTGGGTGGCGAATGTGCGGGATACGTTTTACGTCATTGGCTCGGTGGTTGGACCGCATCCGTATCCGGAAATGGTCCGGGATTTTCAACGGATCATCGGTGACGAAGCCCGTGCACAGATGCTGGAAATAGAAGGCCGACTGCCGGACAGCGTGGTTGCTTGTGTCGGCGGCGGCAGCAATTCAATGGGGATGTTTTATCCCTTTATACAGGATAGCGGCGTGGAATTGCATGGTGTGGAAGCGGCGGGCAAAGGGCTGGATACTGAGGAACATGCCGCAGTGTTGACGCTGGGCAGCAAAGGGGTTTTGCATGGAGCGATGAGTTATTTGCTGCAGGACGGGGACGGACAAATCAAGATTGCTCACTCTATTTCCGCCGGCCTGGATTATCCCGGTGTAGGACCGGAACATTCGTACCTGAAAGATGCAGGGCGGGTCAAGTATGCTGCGGTGACGGACGAAGAGGCGCTGGAGGCATTTTATCTTCTCGCCCGTACCGAAGGAATTATTCCGGCCCTGGAAAGCGCCCATGCGCTGGCGTATGCTGTCAAACTGGCGGGGCAACTGCCGGCGGAGCATATTATGGCAGTTTGCTTGTCCGGCCGGGGCGATAAAGATGTGGAGCAGGTAGCTGCGTATCAGGAGGGAAAATGAGATGGAACAACGGCAAAACGCGATCGGCAAGCGATTTCAGACGATTAAACAGGCAGGCGGCACTGCGCTGATTACCTATATTTCCGCCGGGGATCCGGATATAAATACGACCAAAGAACTGGTATTGGCGATGGAAAAAAACGGCGCCGACCTCATTGAACTGGGGATGCCCTATTCCGATCCGGTCGCCGATGGGCCGGTTATTCAACAGGCTTCGGTGCGGGCTTTGCAAAACGGGATTACGATCGATGCCGTGTTTGGGCTCGTGGCGACACTCCGGCAGGAAACGGCAATTCCGTTAATTCTGATGGTGTATTACAATTCGATCCTCCAATACGGCGTACGACGCTTTATAGAACAATGCCGGCAGACGGGGGTTGACGGGTTGATTGTGCCGGATCTTCCGCTGGAAGAAAGCGACGAGTTGCGCGCGGAAGCGGAACTTTGCAACATCGATGTGGTTATGTTGGTGGCGCCGACGACGCCGCCGGAACGAATTGCCCGGATTGCGCGGGTGTCAAAAGGGTTCCTGTATTGCGTATCCGTAACCGGCGTGACTGGGACGCAAAAAGAGTTAGACAGCGGGTTGCAGGATTTTTTAAAAACGGTGCGCAGTTGCACGGACATTCCGTTGGCCGTGGGTTTTGGCATATCGACGCCGGAGCAAGCGGCCCAAGTGGCGCGAATGGCCGATGGGGTCATTGTCGGCAGCGCGGTCATCAAAACGATGGAACAGTACTTGGGCAAACCGGAACTGCCTAAACAGGTTGGAGACTTTGTCGGTCGGCTAAAAGCCGGAACGTTAGCTGCGAAAGGATAAAATAAGGTTCGGGTTAAGGGAGAAAAGGGGGGAGCTACGAATGCTGGTCATTATGAAGCCGGAAGCTGTTCAGGAAGAAATAGACGAAGTGCAGCAAAAATTGACGGCAATGGAAGTAGAGGTAACCCCCGTTAGGGGGGAGAAACAAGTAGTATTTGCAGTGACGGGCGGGATTGCCTTGTCGGAATTGAAACAGATCGGGAGTGCGGCTGCGGTTGAGCAGGTGATATCCATTCGTACGCCGTACAAATTGGCCAGCCGTTCCTTTCGGCCTGATGATACGGTGGTTACGATTGCCGGCTGCAAGGTGGGCGGCGGGCATAAATTGATCATTGCCGGACCCTGTTCGGTGGAAAGTGAACAGCAGATGGTGGATACGGCCCTGCTTGTGAAGCAGTATGGCGCGGCCATGCTGCGGGGCGGAGCGTATAAACCGCGAACCTCGCCGTACAGTTTTCAAGGCGCAGGCGAAGCTGGACTGAAGATGCTGGCCAAAGCCAGGGAAGCCAGCGGCCTGCCGTTTGTGACGGAAGTCATGAGCGAAGAAACCTTTGGCGTGGTAGAAGAATATGCCGATCTGATCCAAATTGGCGCCCGCAACATGCAAAATTTTTCTCTGTTGAAGCGGGCGGGCAAAAGCAAAAAGC